>Ga0209578_10000266_pt1 | contig 80940 bp, 93 predicted proteins | sample tdAd472_FD_187127 | JGI IMG/M metagenome (GOLD analysis project Ga0209578, IMG submission 187127) | Marine sediment microbial communities from the Atlantic coast under amendment with organic carbon and nitrate - tdAd47.2 (SPAdes)... | ecosystem: Environmental > Aquatic > Marine > Coastal >...
TTTACATAACTTCTCTGACATGGCATCACTCGTCATCGCGTTCTTAGCGCAAAAAATTGCGCGCCGCCCGGCTGACGCAAGGATGACCTTTGGCTACGGACGCATTGAAATCGTTGCAGCCCTCATCAATTACACTACCTTGATCATTATCGGGTTCTACCTGATTTACGAAGGTGGCATGCGGATAATCGATCCTCCAGAGGTAAAGGGCTGGTGGGTCGTCGGGCTTGGAGGTATCGCTCTGGCCGTGGACGCCTTGACAGCGTTGCTTACCTATTCGATGCAGAAAGACAGCATCAATATCCGCGCACTGTTTCTTCACAATCTGTCGGATGCACTGGCGTCGGTCGCCGTGGTCATTGGCGGAACCCTTATTTTACTCTTCGACATGCGCTGGGTTGATCCTGCCATCACCATCGGCATCGCGGGCTACATTCTCTACCTGGGTCTGACAGAAATCGGCGGTACCATCAGAACACTCATGTTGGGTAGCCCGGTGGACATCGATACCGATGCCGTCATTGTTGCCCTGTCCAACATCGAAGGCGTTATCGACCTTCACCATGTGCATTTTTGGCAGATGGGCGAACACGATGCCTCGCTGGAGGCTCATGTGATTATCGAGGAAAGTGCATGGGATCAGCTTGAGAATATCAAGTACAGGATAAAACAGGCTCTGGCGCAGGAATTCAACATACGTCATTCGACACTGGAATTCGAACACCCGGACCACATGCACAAGAATGCCCACACCTATGGGCATGGTTAAGAGAGATGTTCTCCGCAAGCACCGGCGAGAGCGGAGACTATTTCGAAGTTAATAGATGAAACCACACGCTCCACTATTTCATGATGGAACGTGTTCCTACTTACCTCATTCCTTGGTTGTTATTACGGTTGCTGCTATCTCACCCATCATGGGCTGGATCATTTCTACGGCCTATGGTACCAACAATCAAAATACATACCCCTATGAATATCGCTGTATCAGCCAGATTGAATGCTGGCCAATGAGAATTGCTCCAGTGAAAATCAAGAAAGTCCACTACCGATCCTCGCCATACACGATCAACCATGTTGCCCAATGCACCACCAAGCACCAACGAATAGCTCGCCGCTTCAAGCCGGTTTGGACACTGCCGCATTGTCCAAACCAACCAAACTGATACGCCAGATGCTAATGCAATAAAGAAATAGCGTTGCCAGCCACCAGCATCAGCTAGCAAGCTGAATGCAGCGCCAGGGTTCATCATGTGCACGATATTAAGAACTGAGTTAATCTCCACTCGCTCTGCGTACTCTATCGTACGCTCAACGGCACACTTACTTGCCTGATCCATCAGTAATATCAAACCGGAAAGACCTAGCCAACCACAAAAGGTGTTTGTCCGGTTGGAGTTCGCCATGAAGTTAATTTTCTTTTCCTCCAATAGGCAACGCTTGCTCGACAGGGGTGACGTATACCCAACCGGATATGTTGGGTCCGATTTTCCCGGTTTTGCGAATGATGGATGTCACCTCTTCCATCTGGTTGTCCTCACAAACCAGTGATAACTGCACTTCCGAGATAACCACACCAGCTTCGGACGAATACGCCAGCTCCTGCTCGCCTAAAGGCTTTAAGGTCCCCTTGATGTCGAGCAGCGATATGTTTTTGTAGCCTGCGTCACGCAGTGCTTCAATGACATCGGCTGATCGAACATGGTGAATAAACGCGGTAATTTGTTTCATGTAAATACTCCCAAAAAGTGTCGTTTTTGCTATCAGAGGGATCGCGACAAAGGGTTCTATGCCGCAATCCAGAAGGCGTTACTGAGCTATCGTGTCGCCATTGTCATCAATCGCTTTTGGCCTTCGCCAGGCCAGTCGATACAATCCGGGAAGCACCAATAGCGTAAGTAACGTGGAAGAGATAATGCCGCCGATAACGACCGTGGCCAGTGGCCTCTGGACTTCGGCTCCAGTACTGGTATTGAGTGCCATCGGCAGGAAACCTAATGCGGCCACCAGAGCGACCATCAATATCGGCCGCAATCTCAACATGGCGCCGCCCAGAATCGCCTGCTCGACTGATTCTCCGCGACTGAGCTCATCCCGAAATGCCGACACCATCATGACCCCCGTCAGCACCGATACACCGCACAAAGTAATAAACCCAACGCCAGCGGTGATGGATAAAGGGATATCTCGCAACCACAAGGCGATAACGCCACCAGTCAGCGCCAGCGGTACGCCACTGAAGACTAATGCCGCATCTTTTGCCGAACCAAAGGTCATCATCAGCAATGCAAAAATCATCACCAAAGTGACGGGGACAAGCAGGCTCAACCGCTGCGAGGCCGATTGCAGTTGCTCAAAAGTACCTCCGTACTCCAGCCAATAGCCGGGAGGCAATTTCACCTGTTGCGCAACTTTGTCCTGAACTTCGGCCACAAAGCCACCCAAATCACGACCGCGAACATTGGCGCTGACTACCAACCGCCGCTTGCCGTTTTCACGAGAGATCTGATTAGGTCCAGGGGCCAGCGTGAGACTAGCCACTTCCCGCAGTGGCACGTAGCCGCCGTCTGGCAGCGGTATGGGCAAACGTTCCAACGCGCGCAAATCTCCCCTTACGCGTTCGGCTACCCGCACCACTATCGAGAAACGTTGATCACCCTCAAAGATCAGGCCGGCTTCCTCACCACCCGTGGCGGCGGCGACTACGTCCTGCACATCGGCGACATTCAAGCCATAGCGATACATGGCTGAACGGTCGGCATTAATGGACAGAATAGGCAAGCCGGACACCTGCTCGACCTTAACCTCTTCGGCGCCCTCAATACCGTTCAATACCGCTGCGATTTCGCTGCCCGATTTAAGCAGCTGGTCCAAATCATCGCCGAACACCTTGATCCCGAGGTCTGATCGCACACCAGAAATCAATTCATTGAAGCGCAGTTGGATCGGCTGGCTGATCTCATAGGCATTTCCCGGCAACAACGTCAGTTTCTCACCAATTTCTTCCAACAGCTGCGCTTTGGTTTTATCAGGATCGGGCCATTCACTGCGATCCCTGAGCATGACATAGCCATCGGAAATGTTGGGCCCCATGGGGTCACTGGCAACTTCGGCCGTGCCGACGCGCGCGAAGTAGGTTTTGACTTCAGGGATTTCCAGAACCGCTTTTTCCAGTTGAAACTGCATATCCAGGGATTGAGTGAGACTGGTGCCGGGTATTCGCAGTGCCTGGACGGCAATATCGCCCTCATCCAGATTAGGGATAAATTCCGTCCCCATCCGCGTGGCCAGTGCGCCGACCAAAACCACAAAGATCAGGGCCGCAGACAATACGAGAACGCGAAACTTTAGCGCCCACGCCAAAACCGGGGCGTAAAACCGTTTGGAGTGGCGAACAATAAAATTGTCCTTCTCCTCGATATGCCCCGTCATAAACAGCGCCACGGCGGCAGGGACGAAGGTGAGTGACAGCACCAACGCAGACAGCAAGGCCATGATCACCGCCATAGCCATGGGCGTAAACATTTTGCCTTCCACGCCGGTCAGCGCCAGGATGGGTAAGTTCACCAGAATCACTACCAATACGCTGATCAAACTCGGTGTAAATACCTCGCGGGTGGCCGCAAACACCGTTTGAAAACGTTCGTCCAGCTTTAAGGTGCGCCCAAGGTGGTGTTGCCGCCAGGCCAGGCGCAAAATGCAGTTTTCGACAATGATCACCGCGCCATCCACAATCAAGCCAAAATCGAGCGCACCCAAACTCATCAGATTGGCGCTGACCTTGGTCTGCACCATGCCTGTCATCAACATCAACATGGATAAAGGGATCACCATTGCGGTGAGTAAGGCCGCCCGGACATTGCCCAGCATGACCAGGAGCACGACAACAACCAATATCGCGCCTTCGGCCAGGTTGGCTTGTACCGTGGCAATGGTTTTATCAACCAATACCGTGCGGTCGTAAACCGGTTCCGCGATCACGCCTTCGGGCAGTGTTTTGTTGACTTCCACAAGTTTGGCCGACACCGCCTGGGAAACCGTGCGACTATTGCCTCCTAGCAACATGACGGCGGTACCCAATACTGTCTCCTCGCCATCGAGCGTGGCAGCACCGGTGCGCAACTCTTTGCCGAATCCAACCTCGGCGACATCAGCCACGGTAATAGGTAAGCCGTCACGACGGGCGACGATGATTTTTTCGATCGCCGGGATGTCAGCTACCTGTCCGGGGGCACGAATCAGGTATTGTTCGCCATTTTTTTCAATATAGCCCGCACCGATGTTGGCGTTGTTTTTCTCCAATGCCGCCACTAAATCATCGAAGCTAAGCTGGTAGGCTAGCAGCTTTGCAGGTTCAGGGGTGATGTGGAACTGCTTCTCGAAACCGCCAATGGTATTGACTTCGGTGACGCCAGGAACCAGACGCAACTGGGGACGGATCACCCAATCCTGCAAGGTGCGTAAGGCCGTTGCATCATAGGGCTCACCGTTTTCTTGCAAGGCGCCCGGTTTTGCATGCACCGCATAGTGAAAGATTTCACCAAGGCCTGTGGCAACAGGCCCCATTACCGGCTCAATCCCGGAAGGCATCTCGCTTTTCGCCTGCTGCAATCGCTCGTTGATGAGGTTACGGGCAAAATAGATGTCCGTGCCTTTTTCAAATACCACGGTCACCTGAGACAGGGCGTAGCGTGATAACGAACGGGTGCTCTCCACATAGGGCAACCCAGTGATGGCCAGTTCCACCAGGTAGGTAATGCGTTGCTCCACTTCCAGCGGTGAATAGCCTGGGGCTTCCGTATTGATTTGCACCTGGACATTGGTGATATCGGGTACCGCGTCAATGGGCAGCTGCTGATAGTTCCAGACACCCAGGGCCCCAATTACCAGCACCAGAAACATCACCAGCCAGCGACGCGCGATGGAAAATTGAATGAGTTTATCGATCATGGTGAACTCCTATTGTGGGTTCATATGACCGGTTAAAGCCGTGTAGGTGGTTCGACGTCGTAAATAGTGCCAAGAATACTGTTTTAGTGTCCATGTTCAGCATCCTCCTTGCCCAGCTCCGATTTCAGAATAAAGCTGTTTTTGCTGACATACACTTCATCTGCGGACAGACCTGCCACGACTTCGCTTAGCTCACCGTCGGTTCGCCCCAAAGTCACTGTACGAGGTTCAAAACCTTCCTCACCCCGAACAAAAACGACAGGGTTATCCTCGACGATTTGCAAGGCTTCGTTGCGGATCACCACTGGAGCGGCAATTTCGGCGCGAGTGATTTGCGCGTTGACAAAGAGGCCAGGCTTCCAGGTGCCATTCGGGTTGTCGATCAAAACGCGCGCCATAATGGCCTGGTTGCCATCCTGCCCAAGCGGCGCAATATAGATGATATTTCCCTCCGCAATTCGGCTTGAATCGAGGCTGAGAATGCGAACCTGCTGGCCTAGTTCAACCTGGGCAACATCCTTGGGAAAAATCGACAGCTCTACCCAGACCGTGGAGAAATCCTGCACTACCAACAGCGGGGCATCGCTGGTTTTCTCGCCAGGGTTAGCGTGGCGCTGGGTAATAACGCCATTGAGTGCAGAGACTATCGAATAGGTTTTCAGGCTTTCGTTGGCTTCTACAGACAACAGGGTTTCGCCTTTGCGAACCGGATCACCAACACTTTTTTTAACTTCCCGAATAACGCCGTCGAAGCGCGCCGTTACCGACTGTACGCGCTCTGCATTGGTGGCGACGACGCCATATACTGGCAAAACATCGCGGATGGTGCCCGAGGTAACGGTTGCCAGCGTAATGCCGGCATGTTTTATTTGTTCCTGGGTCAGCTCGACGTGGCCTTCTTCACCGTGCTCTTCCTCTTCTCCGTGACCCGTCTCGGCGAAAGTTTGTCCAGACAACAGGGTGATCGCGAAGCAACACGTAAGTAGATGGACAATTGATTTTTTTAATTGGGTATTTGATTTCATTGTGGGGTTCCTGAGAATGTGTTGTCTTCGCCATACTGCGTCAAGGCCAAGGGCTCTGCTGTTAGCTGCTCAATTTCTGCACCATAGGTTAAGGCTGCTGCGGCCGCTTCGATCTGGGTGCGCCTAGCGCTCAATAATTCCTGCCGCGCGCTGACATAGTCGAGATACCCGTAGCGACCCCGTTGATAGGCCGCCTGAGTTTCTACCAGGGCCTGCTCAAGGGCGGGAGTGATGGCGGTGCGTAGCGCCTTGACCGCGACAATGGCTTGCTTGCGGTTGTGAAAAGCCCGGAACAGTTGCGTGTGTAGATCCAGCAGCATTACATCGCGCTCTGCCAACACCTGATTTTTTTCGGCCAACGCGGTCGAAACGGCGCCGACATTTCGCTTGCCGGAAAACAACGGCATGCTGAAACCCGCTACCAATACGGTGTCATCGGTCTCCTGCAAGCGACGAACCCCCACCGACCAACTGATATCGGCACTGGATTGGGTTTGAGCAAGGCGTATTTCTGCTTCTTTGAGGCGGGACTCTGCTGCGAATACTTCTATCGCAGGATTTTTTTCAACTTTGGCGTACAACAGGTCGAATGCCACGTCCTCGCCAAACTGGAATAGATCACCTTCCACTTTGTCAAAGTCCGGTGAGGTTACCCCCCACAAGGCAGACAACGACACTTTCAAATAAGCAAGCCGTTGCTGCTCCGAAAGCAAAGCGAGCTTCGCTTGCTCGGCAGCGGCCTGTGCCCGTTTGACTTCCGCCTCGGGTGTCGCTCCCGCCGTAGCCCGCTTTTTCACAATGCGTAAGCTCTCGCTCGCCAATTGGGCGGCCTCGCCAGCCAGGGTGACCTGCTCCTGTGCCGCTAGCACATCGACGTAACGGCGGGTGACTTCGCCCAATAAGGCCAAGGATTCCACCTGTCGGCTGGCATTGAGCACCGACCGACTGTGGGAGATTACGCCTTGCCGTGCCGCGCGCTTATCCCCCATTTCGATGACCGAAGACAGCGCAATGGTTAGCTCAGCACTATCTGCGACGCTGAAATCCCCAGTGCCACCAACATTTTCAGCATCAAAACCCAGCTCATACGCCGGCCGTAACCGGGCCGTTTCTGCCTGACCTTGAAGGGCGGCATAGCGGTAGGGAAAAATGTTTAGAGAAGGGTTTTGCGACAAGGAACGCTGCACTGCATTGGTCAGCGTGATTGTTAGGTCACCAGGAGCCGCATTAAGCCCCGAAGAAAAAATAAAAAATAGTAAACTGAACAGAATGCAGCGGTTTCTGATATTCCGCCGCTCCCATGCGCCAGAACCAGGCGCAGAACGTATTGATAGCATATGGTAGATCCTACTTATTTAAGATAATTCAAACCGCGCGTTGCAGCGATAACGGCAACACAGAAAAAACTTAATCGGTAAAATCAGGCGATTGGAGGGCGGTACAGCGACGAGGATGGGGCCTCGGGAATGAGGGCTTGATAGTTGTTATGCAACGAATGTTTATGCAAAAAGTTTGAGTGAGTCAGGTTACCGGATAAATAGACATGGCAATGGCAGCCATGGTGATGGCAATGAAACAAATCGTCAGGCGCGGTATTTTGATCTGCAGGATCAATAACGGTCGAGCTATCCAGCATTGCCGATGATGAGCCATCGGAGGAATAAGGGGCTGTATCCGAATAATCAAGGGGATGCACGTCAGCCATAGCTGTCACTGATTGCAGTGCAATCAAGACTAACAGCAGATAAGACAGTGCTTTTCGACTCATAAACCGAATATAACCCCAATGAAATGGAATAGCCTGCGAAGCATACCGCCTTTGATTGCGGAGTCAATCAACGATTGTCCCGGCGCCTTTCGTTTACCTGTTATCCGCCTGTCAAAGCGAGCCAGGTCGAGGATCTTTATTGGCGGTGTATCATAAGACGATTGCTTGTTGTTCATATTGTGCCCGGTGTCTCAGGACTTAAGTTGCAAGATGCGGCGCGCGCCATTCAACACAATCAAACCGATGATAAGGCCAATCACCAAGTCTGGATAACGTGAGCCCGTCCAGGCCACCAATCCACCGGCAAGGATCACCCCTAGATTGGCAATCACGTCATTGGCGGAGAAAATCCAGCTGGCTTTCATATGGGCGCCGCTATCCCGGCTTTTGGCAATCAACAGCAGACAGGTCACATTGGCCGCCAGGGCAACAAGCCCGAAGCTCATCATCAAAGTGGAAACCGGTTCACTACCCAATACTAATCGCCTTACCACCTCGCCCAAAGCGCCCAAGGCGAGAATGATCTGAAGCCAACCGGAAAAATGGGCTGCACGCAACTTCATCCGCACACTGTGCCCTACGGCATACAGCGCCACGCCGTAGACGGCGGCATCAGCGAACATATCCAGGGAGTCCGCAATCAGGCCAGTGGATTGCGCCCACCAGCCGACAGTGATTTCAATGGCAAACATAATGCCATTGATTGCCAGTAGCCACTTGAGAATGCCAGCTTCTCTTTCTGCCTCCTGTTTTGCAGACGCCTGTGCACGGGCGATGGACTCGCTGGCGACGGGCATTGTGCTTACAAGTCTCGCGCCCAGACCAACTGATTGCATTCTTTTTTCAATAAGGTCAGCGTTATCACCATGGTAGACACTCACCTTGCGCTTGGGGGTATCGAATTCCAATGTGACTTTAGGTTGCACACTGTCCAATGCCATACGGATCATGCCTTCCTCTGAAGGACAGTCCATCTTGGGGACATGATACTCACTAACAAAGCCGCCATGAGAAGCGTCGTGTACTTCGGCAATTTGGGGAGTGTTCTCCGTCGCGTTATTTTGGCAATTGCCACCGCATGTGGTCGTCATAAAAAGCCCTTGTTCTATCCAAGGCGTACAGTTTAAACTCTATAGTTACTATAGAGTCAAGCGTAGAGGTTGAATAAATGAAGATTGGCGAGTTGGCAAAAATGACAGATTGCTCGGTGCAAACCATCCGTTACTATGAAAAAGAACAGTTGCTGTGCACGACCCAGCGTAGTGACGGCAATTTTCGACTTTACGATGAAGCTGCTGTCGAACAGCTGCTATTTATCAAACTCTGCCGTAACCTGGATCTCAGTCTGTCCGAGATCCGCCAGTTACTCACATTAAAACGCTCTCCGGGTGCGCAATGTGATCAAGTCAATCGCATGATGGATACGCACATTCAACAAGTGGAAACGCGCATTCAGGAGCTGGTTCAGCTGCGCGAGCATTTGAAAGTACTTCGCCGCAGCTGCTCCAGTGAAAGGACGATCGAACAGTGCGGCATCTTGCAAACGTTAACCACTAATCAGCATCAGAAGCGGTAACACTTACGCGCTTGAAATCGGACACCTGTGGTGTCGGCTGTGATTTTACGTGTTTCGATTTGGACAGTACTAAAAATACCAGGTAAACCAGAAGTACTGAAAGTTGCGCAAGCACGCCTTGCCAGGTGGATTTGACACCAATCCAGTCAATCTCAAAACTCACAGGTAATGACGTCATACCGATGATGGCTGCTTCCTGTAATGCCGACACAGCTTTGCCCATCAGGACAAATGCCAGCGCTAGCCGCAAATATCGACAGCTACTTTGGCGCTACCAGATAAGGCAAAGCATGAGTCGACGAGGGAATTGCTGGGACAATGCGCCAATGGAACGTTTCTTCAGAAGCTTGAAAACGGAATGGATTCCAACCCTAGGCTATCGCAGCTTTATCGAGGCGAAACACTCAATAACCGACTATGTTGTTGGTTATTACAGCCAGACAAGACCGCACCAGCACAACAACGGGTTAAGTCCAAACGCGGCAGAGAAACAACACAGAGCTAACTACTAAACCGTGGCCAAAATTACTTGACCACTACAATGCAGCTTTTTGCTCTTAATGGTTATCCTGAGTATTCAGATAACGACATTAATAAAATGTTTGGTGACAAGAAAGCTGGCTAGTTTTTAACCAGCAAAAGAAATACCGTTGTAACAGGCGGTATTTTAGTTATTCATACAGTTGTCCACAGATTTTGTGGACAACTTCAAACCATAAAAAGACCAGGTGTTTTGTGAGAGAATTTCGGTTTATTAATAAGCAGTCCTTAAAGGAATTTAAAGCGCTACCTGACACCGTACAAAAGCGTTTTGCTGCGGATTTGAACGAGGTTTGCAAAGGCAAGCCGCCCTTCTCTAAGTTTAAACACATTACAGATAGCGTGGGTGTTGGTGCTATCGAGCTAATTGAAAATGGCCGTCCAGCGTATCGTACTGTCTATGTCGCTAAATTTGGGGATGCCGTGTATATCCTTCACTCCTTTACCAAGACAACAAACGGTGTTGATCGTAAAGCAATGGCAACTGCCAAACGCCGCTACAAAGCTATGATTGAAGAACTCAAAAAATAAATATATCAATACTTGTATAAATCGTCGGGGATGGTAATATATCAATACTGATATATGAGGCAGACAAATGACTTCTATTACGTACAACAATATTTTTGAGGCAGTAACTGACAACCAGGAAGAAGCGAATGAGCTGCAAACCCGCGCAGATCTCATGTCAGTTATTCGTGACATTGTGACAGAAAACGGCTGGAAGCAAGACGAAGCCGCCGAAAAGATGGGCCTCACTCAGCCTAGAGTTAGCGATTTATTGAACGGCAAGATTGAAAAGTTTTCTATCGATCTGCTAATGACGTGTCTTTATCGGTTGGGCTTTCGCTTCAAGCCCAGCTACGAAAATAAACAGCTTTCTATTGCTGTTCAAGCTGCATAAAACAAACCAACAAGGCTTTTCAAGGATGAAACAGCAAAAATACCCCAGCTCTAAAATTAAACCAGAATCTATTTTATTCTATGTAGATGCTTTCTCTTATGATGATGGAAGCTCGACAGTTGAAGTTCAAGAGTGGGCTGTTAGAAGCATTCGCCGCAAAAGGGGAAGTCAAACACGATACGGATTCAAACAGTTTGCAGCCGAAATTAATAATGAAAAGTATGTAAACCTCATCCGTAAAATAAAAAATACAACTTGGGGTAAGCGATCAACAAGAAATGGAGATTTCGGGTGGCTCCCATCTATTCCAGATTATTACAGGAAGCAATTTAAAGAAGGTGATTGCCTGCCAAGAGGGGTTTACACGACTAAACGAGCAGCCTTTAAATTTGCTCTGTTTAAGTGGAAAGAAAAAATTAACCGGTGTCAGGAATGGATTAAAGAAGAAGATTGCCCTAATGAAATAGCCGAGTGGGAAGAAGACCTAAACGATTACGAAAAAGAGCTTAAATTGTTAAAAAGTCGCTTTACTCGTTTAGAAAACAACCAAAAGCGTGAATTAAATTAAAAGGACTCAAGGATGAGAAACAAAATCAAACCAGAAACATTTATTTACGGGATAGCCCTTTTTTCATTTCTTGCTATGGCATTAACTGAATATGTGGTTATCTCCACATACGTTCCACCACCTACCATGTTAGATCGTATAAAATCGCTTTCTAATAGCTTAAATGGCGTATTACCAACTATAGGAGCAACGCTTTTTCTCGGTGCCTTATGGTTATGGTTTTGCCGTAAATATTTTAATGATGATCTAGGTTTGAATGAAAACATTTCAAACTTACCAACCGTAGAAAACCAAATCGCTCAAGCAACAATTAACCTTGCAAAAGCCTCACAAGGAACGAAGGCCGATCAAATGTTTTTCATGGGATTAATTGCGGCTCTTATCGGCGTAGGCTTTTACGCAGGCTTTGTATTCACTGGATTATCACCAGTAAAAATATTTATTAATTAGGTACGCCAAGGATGGAAAATATGCTCCTGAAACATTAAACAACTAATCAAATTAACGAGAGGAGGTTTAGAAATGTCGAGTCGTGAGGATTTGGAATTGTTGGCAAAAGAGGCTTGCTCAAGTGAACTCTGGTATGACCTCATTGACACTCTTGACGAAACACCAGACGCAGATTTGCAGCGTTTAATTGATGAATCAGAATAACGAGATACGCGACAGTATAGTCGCTTTTACCCTATACGGGATGTTTTACTAAGCTGTTATGTTTCATCCGAAATTCAACGTTAAAACGTATTTAGAGAGCTCGCTATGAAGTTGGAAACTTTCGACGATGTTTTGAAGTCGATTCAGAAGAGTCGCGACCGAGAATTTCACCTGCTTCTAGGTAATGGTTTCAGTATGGCATATGACCCTGGGATTTTTTCCTATAACGCGCTGCACGACTTCATTACTAATCTTAACGACGATGACCTATCAACGATATTGGGTGTAATTGAAACCAAGAATTTTGAGCTAATCATGCAACAGCTCGATAATTTCTCAGCGCTAATTGAAGCTTTCGGAGGGGACAAAAAACTCAAAGAGAAGGTTGATGCCGCCAGTGCCAAACTTAAAATGAGTTTGCTAGACGCAGTTAATGCCCTTCATCCAGAGCACGTCTTCACCGTTCCAGAACATCAGAGCGAGATATGTTCGCGCTTTCTCAAGATTTTCATGGATTCGGGAGGAAATGTTTTTTCCACAAATTATGACCTTTTGCTCTATTGGATTCTGATGCGCAACAGCATTGTAGAGCATGTTGACGGCTTCGGCCGGGAGCTCGAAAACCACGGCGAATATGTGCCGCCTGAGGAGCAAATTTGGTCGGAGTTAGTATGGGGAAAGCACCGGGATGAGCAGAACGTGTTCTATGTACATGGCGCGCTCCCGTTTTTTGATTCCGGCGTTGCTGTTGTTAAAGAGGAATACGATCAACAAAACTATCTGCTAGAAAAAATAAGTGGTCGGATGGAAAGGGGGGAATATCCAATTTTTGTAACCGCCGGTGACGGTAAGCAAAAATTGGCTCACATAATGCACAACCATTACCTTTCTCACTGTTACGATACGCTTTGCGGGATTACTGGGTCGCTGGTTACTTATGGATTTAATTTTGGCCCGTATGATGATCACATCATCGAAGCAGTGAACCGAGCTGCAAAGAACGGAAGAAAGGAGTTTCCAAAGCTCGTAAGCATCTATATTGGCATCTACTCCGATGAAGATCGGAAGCATATCGAACAGATACAGCCCAAATTTGCTTGCAAGGTACGGATGTTTGATGCCAAGTCCGTGGATGTTTGGGGGGCTAATGAAACATAACAAGTCAAGGCTATCGGCGCGAAGCGTTAATACACAAGACATTATGTGTTGTGTGGTATACGCATGGAATACTAGGATTGAATCAGAGTAACGAGGTCAAATTAATGGACAAGCCTGATAGCAAAATTGTACAAATCACATCGATAGATCACTCTGAATTCAAGTTTATGGCGCTTACTGAAACTGGCGACATTTGGGGCGCATTTATTACTGGCGATAATTCGCTTGCATGGGTAAAAATGTTCGACCATTCAGAATAAATTGAATCAGATTAACGAGGAATCAAGGAGTAATGCCATGAAATTGGAAGCAGATATTGAATGTCCTGGATGCAAAAGAAAGATCAAAGTTAAAGTTGTTGATATGCGTCCAGGAAGAACAAAGAACTGTCCACGTTGCAGAGCTGAAATTAGTTTTACCGGAGATGATGGCCGTAAAGCTCAAAAAGCTATTGATGACCTAGAAAAATCATTAAAGAACATGTTCAAGTAATTAATGAATCAGATTAACGATAATACCTAAAATTTGCTGAGGCTGAGAAGGCCCAGGTGGTAGCTGATGCCTGGGAGTGATAAAGCACAATTATACCTTGTATAAACACTGGGTTTTGATAGCATATACATAGTTTAAACATTTAGAGGCTTTGAATATGCAAACAACAATTCGTAAATGGGGTAACTCAGCAGGCACCATTATTCCTTCTGCGGCGCTCACAAAATCCGGCTTTCATTTAGATGACACCGTTGAAGTAATAGCGGTAGAGGGGCAAATAACGATTAAGCTATCAACTCCAACATACAGCTTGAACGAGCTGTTAAAAGCGACACCTGAAAGCGCAATGGATCTGGATGATTCAGATCGCGAATGGCTGCATGATTCGCCCGTTGGAAAGGAATTGGGTTAATGGCTTATATCCCAAAGCGTGGTGATATTATCTGGACAGATTTTGATCCTTCAGCGGGTCACGAACAGGCCCACAAAAGACCCGCTATTGTTCTGTCGCCAGAGCCATTTAACAAGCAAATTCAACTCGCACTTGTGGCTCCTATTACAAGCCGCGTTCGTGGTCATGGTTTTGAGGTAAAGCTCGATGGCACGAAAACAGAAGGCGTTGTTTTGTGTCAGCAGGTGAAGACTATTGACTATGGCTTTCGCGGTGTTGAGTTTATAGAGGCTGCACCGGCTAAGGTGTTAAACGAAGTCTTAGCCAAAGTTAGAGTATTAGTGAATTAACGGGGTTTAAAATGAACGATGAATTAACGCTCTATATGCCTGACGATTTACTGGCCATTATTCAACGAGTGCGAGAATTGAATGAGTGTGTTAAAGGCAAAGAGCTTGAAGCCGAAATGGCAGGCAGGAAAATAGACTACACGGATTTTCCCGAATACTCAGAACTTCACAACTTACATAGTGATATGCGTCACAAGCTGGCTAACTGCGCTTGTTCTGCTTTATCTATAACTCTTTGAAATGAATTAAGCTAACGAGATTCTGGGTTTCACTCCGAAGATAAGCCCTGTTTAACCTCTATTTTTGCAGCCTGTTAAAAAGAGAGGATTACCAACCCTTCTGGCAACTAGCTGGATTTTTTACACAACAAGTCGAAAATCAAGATTTAACCCGAATAACGCGATTCGGGGTTTCACGCACCACTGCAAATCTCTCCACATATACGTTTGAAACAGCCCGCTACGGTAAGTTGGATTCAAGACAAAAAACAGCAAAGACAATAATGGATAAGGATAAAAGTCGTTGAATGCAGTAGAAATTGAAGAAGCGATAAGCAATTTAGCCGAGCACGTGTTTGATGCCGAGAGTTTTCCCTATGCCTTCTTGGAGTCCTTTGGTAACAAAGCAACCACCATAAAGCGCCTGCAAAGCGGTTCGTCAAATGCCTCGGATATTGAGGGAGGTGTGTTACAGCGCAATAACATTCATATTGCAGTATGCGTAGAAGGTGAAGTCACTGCTACCTTAAACACCCTAAAGGCCAGCCCTGCGACCAGCAAAGCCAAAGCCAAGTTTATTCTGGCGACTGATGGTGTCAGTCTTGAGGCCGAAGACCTTGCCTCGGGCGAAACCGTTGCCTGTGACTATAAAGACTTCCCCAACCACTTTGGTTTTTTCTTGCCGTTGGCAGGCATTTCCACGGTTAAACAAATTCGTGAAAGCTCTTTTGATATTCGGGCAACCAGCCGTTTAAACCGACTCTATGTAGAGCTGTTAAGAAGCAACCCTGACTGGGGTACATCAGAACGCCGCCATGACATGAATCACTTTATGGCACGGTTGATTTTCTGCTTCTTTGCGGAGGATACCGATATATTCAATGGCGATAATTTATTTACCGCCACTATCGAGCAAATGAGCGCGAAAGATTCATCGAATACCCATGAGGTAATTAGTGAAACCTTTCGCTCGATGAACACGAGAACATCGGAGCGCAAAAGCGAAGGTATTCGTTCGTGGGCTGACGGTTTCCCCTATGTTAACGGTGGCCTATTTTCTGGTAGTACTGAAGTGCCGCGCTTTACCAAAATCGCCCGTTCATATCTTTTACACGTTGGCACTTTGGACTGGAAGCAGATCAACCCTGATATTTTTGGATCGATGATTCAAGCAGTGGCGGATGATGAAGAGCGCGGCGCATTGGGAATGCACTACACCAGCGTGCCAAACATCCTCAAAGTATTGAACCCACTTTTTCTTGATGATTTGCGCGAGCAGCTTGAGCAAGCAGAAGATAACCCAAGAAAGCTGTTAAACCTGCGTAAACGTATGTCCAGCATTCGCGTTTTTGACCCTGCCTGCGGATCGGGGAATTTTCTTGTGATTGCCTATAAGCAAATGCGTGAAATAGAGGCAGAGATCAACAAACGGCGCAAGGAAAAAGATCGGCCAACAGATATTCCACTCACCAATTTTCGAGGTATCGAGCTGCGCGACTTTCCAGCAGAAATAGCACGGCTGGCGTTAATCATCGCAGAGTATCAGTGCGACTTATTCTATCGAGGACAAAAGCTCGCACTCGCGGAATTTTTGCCATTGGATGCTGAAAATTGGATTACTTGCGGGAACGCGTTGCAACTTGATTGGCTATCCGTATGTCCACCCACAGGAACGGGTGTAAAACTGCTTGCTGACGACCTATTCAACACGCCGCTCGATCAAGCACAAATAGATTTTGAGAACGAAGGAGGCGAAACTTATATCTGCGGTAATCCTCCCTATCTTGGAAGTAGTTGGCAATCAAAAGAACAAAAGGCTGATTTGGAAGCGATTTTCAGCAAGCGCACAAAAACATGGAAATCCTTAGACTATGTGGCAGGCTGGTTCATGAAAGCAGTGGACTATGGAGCGCATACCGATACATCCAGTGCATTTGTAAGTACAAACTCAATATGCCAAGGACAGCAAGTGCCAATTTTATGGTCAATAATATTTCATGCGAACCATGAAATATTATTTGCTCATACCTCTTTCAAATGGGCAAATCTGGCTAGTCATAACGCTGGTGTAACAGTAGTTATTGTCGGTATTTCGAATCATGTAGGCAACGTGCGGCGTCTATTTTCGATCGATGAAAATGGGGGGACGATTGAGAAAAAGGCTGAAAACATTAATGCATATTTGGCGGCAGGAAAAAACTTAGAGCTTTCTAAATCAAGTGTTCCTTTGACTGAGATTACCCCAATGGATCGTGGGGATAGTGCTGTAGATGGAGGTGGGTTATTGCTTGATACTGATGAAGCAAAACTACTGTTTAGCGAAGACGAAGAGGCTTATGCAAAATATGTTAGATCTTATATTGGCTCTGAGGAATTAATTAAAGGGAAGTTACGCTACTGTCTATGGATCGAGGATTTGGAAGTAGATTCAGCAACAAAGGTTTCGTTTATCAAAGATAGGCTTGAAAAAGTTTCCTCAATGCGATCTTCAAGCTCTAAACCTCAAACTAAAGAAGCTGCTAAATGTCCTCACAGATTTGGAGAAATACGCCATCAAGCAAGTCAATATACAATTGCTGTTCCAAGAGTTAGCTCTGAAAATAGAGAATACCTTCCCGTAGGATTAGTCAAAGGAAATACTATAATCGGCGATCGAAATTTTGCTCTTTATGATGCTCCTATATGGAATATGGCATTGATTGCGTCACGTCTTCACTGGGTCTGGATCGGTACGGTTTGTGTTCGGATGAGGACGGACTTTTCCTACTCCAATACCCTGGGTTGGAATACCTTCCCTGTTCCAAAATTAACTGAAAAAAACAAGGAAGATTTAACGCACTGTGCCGAGGATATCCTTCTGGCTCGTGAAGCACATTTTCCTGCCACGATTGCCGATCTCTATGATCCAGAAAAGATGCCCGAAGACTTGCGCCATGCTCATGAGCGCAACGATGAAGTATTAGAACGTATCTATATTGGCCGTCGTTTTAAAAATGATACTGAGCGCTTAGAAAAACTCTTTGACCTATACACAAAAATGACAAGTAAGACCCAGAAAAAGGACTCCAAATAATGACGGAACATAAAGCCATCCCTTCAGTTTCTGTGCCGTCGGTTTCGGTGACGTATGCCTGTAACGGTAGCTCCAAGAAGCCGAACGAGCTGGGTATGCGCGTCATGCAGGAGCGAGCCTACGAAAAGCGGGGCGAACAATACCTTCTGATTAAGTCCCCGCCTGCTTCGGGTAAAAGCCGTGCGTTGATGTTTATTGCTCTGGATAAGCTGAACAACCAAAATGTTAAAAAAGCGATTATCGTTGTGCCAGAAAAATCCATTGGCTCTAGTTTTAACAACGAGCCTCTTAGTGAGCATGGGTTTTATTGGGATTGGGAAGTCTCGCCGAAATGGAATTTGTGTAACGCACCTGGTGAGGATGGCGGCAAAATTAATTCCGTTAAAGCCTTCATGGACAGTGACGATCAAGTGCTGGTGTGTACCCATGCCACCTTCAGGTTCGCGGTTGATAAGTTTGGCATTGAAGTATTTGATAATTGCTTGATCGCTGTGGATGAATTTCATCATGTCAGCGCTAACCCTGATAACAAGTTAGGCGCTCACCTTGGGCAGTTTATTGCCCGCGACAAAGTGCATATTGTGGCGCTGACCGGATCATATTTTAGGGGAGATGCGGAGGCGGTTCTTTCACCACATGACGAAGCTAACTTTGATACTGTCACCTATACCTACTATGAGCAGCTCAATGGTTACGAATATCTAAAAACCCTAGATATAGGCTATTACTTCTATTCTGGATCATACGCCGAGGACATATTGAGCGTATTAGACCCGAATGAAAAAACCATCATTCATATACCCAATGTGAATTCACGAGAAAGCACCAAAGACAAGATCAAGGAAGTCGAACATATTATTGAAGAGCTTGGTGACTGGCACGGTACTGACCCTGACACCGGATTTCATTTGGTTAAAGCAACCAGCGGCAAAATTATCAAAATCGCTGACTTAGTAGATGATGATGTCTCCAAGCGGGATAAGGTATCAGCCTCGTTAAGGCGTCCAGAAACCAAAAATGATAGAGATCATGTAGACATCATCATCGCCCTTGGTATGGCGAAAGAAGGTTTTGATTGGATATGGTGTGAGCATGCCCTAACAGTGGGCTATCGTTCGAGCCTGACTGAGATTATTCAGATTATTGGTCGCGCCACTCGTGATGCGCAGGGTAAAACCCATGCACGCTTCACCAACTTAATCGCTGAACCTGACGCTTCAGAAGACGCCGTCACTGATGCCGTTAACGACACGTTAAAAGCCATTGCCGCCAGTCTTTTGATGGAGCAAGTGCTTGCCCCTAAATTCAATTTCACGCCCAAAAATAGTCAAGGCACTCCCGTAGAGGGCTTTGATTATGGTGAGAACGGTTATGATCCCAGCGGGACTAACGTTGGCTTTAATGAAACTACAGGCCAATTCCAGATAGAGATTAATGGCTTGGCTGAACCCAAGAGCAAAGATGCGCAGCGTATTTGTCAGGAAGATTTAAACGAGGTGATTACCGCCTTTGTACAGGACAAGTCCGCCCTTGAGCGTGGTTTGTTCGATGAAGAAATGGTGCCTGAAGAATTAACGCAGGTACGCATGGGCAAAATCGTGAAGGATAAATACCCGGAGCTGGACGGGGAAGACCAAGAGGCGATACGCCAACACGCCATCGCAGCACTAAACCTTACCCAGAAAGCAAAAGAGGTAATGAATGACGATGACGATTCAGAGCGTGTGGGTAGCACGGCTTTTGTCGATGGCGTTAGAAAGTACGCGATGAATGTAACCGATCTGGATATTGATTTGATCGACCGCATCAACCCCTTCAGTGAGGCTTATGCAATTTTAGCCAAAGCTATGACAGAAGAAAGCCTGAAACAGGTAGCTGCTGTTATATCTGCGAAAAAGGTTAATCTCAGTGAAGAAGATGCGCGCGAGTTGGCGATCCGTGCTGTTAAATTTAAAAATGACCGCGGTCGCTTACCGGAATTGACTGCCGCCGACCCGTGGGAAAAACGCATGGCAGAGGGTATCGCCTTCTTACAGCGTAAAGTGGCGGAGGAAAGCAATGTCTGAAAAATCAAACAAGGATATTCTTGATGAGTTGGGCGTAGACCTAGCGCCCACCAAGAAGGTGGCTCACTCGCCACGCGAAGAACGCATCATTGCAGGCTTTGAAGAAATTCAGCGCTTTGTTGATGAGCATGATCATCTACCAGCTCACGGCGAAGATAAAGACATCTTTGAGCGGCTATATGCAACCCGTTTAGATCAAATTCGAGTACAGGATGAATGTCGCGACCTAGTGGCTGAAATGGATTACCAGGGATTACTTTTATCAGTTGATAGCATTTCAAAGCCTGCGAAAGAATACGCGAGTGACGAAGAGCTGCTTGCTGATTTAGGTGTTGAGTTGCCAAAGGAAAGCGATGTTACGTTTCTGAAGCATGTTAAACCCAGAGCAGAAGTAAGAGCTGCTGAAGAAGTTGCTGCTCGCACACCATGTAAAGACTTTGAAAATTTCAAACCACTGTTTGAAACGGTTCAGCAAGAGCTAAAATCCGGAGTCCGAGAAGCTAAGTTGCTCACTAAAAATGCACAAATCAATCAAGGAGATTGGTTTATTCTTTTTGGACAAAAAGTCTATGTTGCTGAAGTGAGTAAAGAACGAAAATATGGTTTTGATAGCAATGATTACCGATTGAGAGCAATTTATGATAACGGTACGGAAAGCGATTTGTTGTTGCGTTCATTGCAAAGGGTATTAGACAAGGATGAGGCAGGAAGACGGATTGTAGAGCTTTCAGCTGGCCCACTATTTGATGATGTCGTTAGTGATGACGATCTGGCCAGTGGAACGATTTATGTTCTTAGAAGTAAGTCTGAGCATCCAGTTGTTGCCGAAAATAGAGAGATCATTCATAAAATTGGTGTGACTGGCGGTAAAGTAAAAAAACGCATAGGCAATACTACGCTCGACCCTACATATCTAATGGCGGATGTTGAAGTCGTAGCAACCTATGAACTTTTCAATATAAATCGCGCCAAGCTTGAACATATTCTTCATAAGTTTTTTGATAACGCTAAACTTGATATTCAAATTAATGACCGTTTTGGGAAACCAGTTATACCGAAAGAGTGGTTCTTGGTGCCTGTTTTTATTATCGATGAGGTAGTTGAAAAAATAAAAGACGGAACAATCAGCAAATACTCCTATGATAGGGAATCAGCTACGTTGGTTTCTGTGTAGAAGGGTTTAGATTTTGTGAGTGCCAAATTGTTCGTTATTGCTACCTAATTACACTCGAAGAATGATCAGGAATGAAAAAACAAATTATTGGGGTTTTTGTAACCTTTTTTCTAAGTATAGCTAACGCAGATGCAAGCTCTTTATCTTTCACTAGCGCAAAAAAAAGATTAATTGCTGTCTATGAAGACAATCCAAAAAGCTTTTACTGCGGATGTGATTACAAGCCAGCAGGCAAAAGGCTAGGTAAGCAAATACCCGACTGGGTAAGCTGCAATTATTCTCCTCGCAAACAGCCTCAGCGGGCTTCCCGTATTGAGTGGGAACATATTATGCCTGCCCACCATTTCGGGCAGCATTTAACCTGCTGGCGCGAGGGTGGTCGCAACGCATGCAAGAAAGACCCTGTGTTTAAGGCTATGGAAGGTGATATGCACAACTTGGTACCAGCCGTTGGTGAAGTGAACGGGGACCGTTCAAACTTCAAATACGGCATGCTTGAAGGTGAAAAGCGCGTCTACGGTCAATGTGATGCCGAAGTAGATTTTAAAGCCAAGCGTTTTGAGCCAGCTCCAGAGGTGCGCGGAGATATCGCTCGAACCTATTTTTATATGTCGAATAAATACAAGGTCAGGCTCAGTAAGCAGCAAACTAAAATGCTTCAGGCATGGAATAAGCAAGACCCTGTGAGTCAATGGGAACGTATACGTAATCAACGTATTGCAGCAATTCAGGGTAGTCGAAACCCATTTATTGAATGAAATTCACGAATGAGAATACCGCCACCACTACAACAAAGATAACTAAGGTAACCAGGTACAAGGCTGCTGCTGAGAAAAACTAACAACAAACTCCAAGTACCGAAAATTTGTCCATATATGAAGTGGTGGGTTTGACCGCGTTTTACACAACTAGTCGAAGATAGGATAACCGGAAAATGCAGTTAGCCGATATTAAGAAAGGAATGACGGTTAGAGTTATCGACAGAGATAACCAATATTACTTACAACAAGGCAAGGTCCTTAGCACTATGCATGAGCTAATACCTGAAAAGATTCATATTAGACTGTGCTTTGATGAGTCTGGAGAGGTAATACCAGGCTATCAGCCAGAGCAACTGGATTGGGAGTGATTGAAAAATATTTTGGGTTTCACGCACCACTGCAAATCTGTCCGCATAATGCGATTTTAAGGTAGGAGGTTTAACCGCGTTTTGAGTGGTAGGTATAACCGTGTTTTACACAAGTAGTCGAAGATCAAATAGTGGTTTTTGAATACGAGCAAGGCGCTAAGCAAGCAGTAGTTGTTCTTCTCTTTGGTCCTCAATAATTAAATCGGGATTGTAATGTATTTTTAGTTGGACCAGCGGGGGCATTTGAACGAAAACCTACGGTTTTGAACCCAGTTGCTACCGCTGGTCCATGCAGCCTGACGGCTTCGCCGGCGCGTTCAACCTCTGCCTTGATCGGGAGGACCACCTCGCCGGAATAGCCAAAGGTCTCCAATCCAAAGATCGAGAAGCGAAGCGGCACGGGCCATATAATTTCCGGGCGCAGCAGATTATCCGAGTCCGTCCAGTCAACGGATGTGGGGACGCCGGCATCCCCAACGAATCGCCAGTTGATTTTCCAGCCCGGCTCCATCCTAAAATGGATGCCCAGATTGAGATCGCCTGTCTGGCCCGCCATGTCGGCGGCGGCAATCAAGCGAACCCGCGCCTCATCGTGGATAACCCAGGGGCTCGCGGCCGCCTCCGCTGTGCCGCTGTAGGCCGTCAAGAAGCCCAGTAGCACGACAATTGAGATGATGGCCCTAATGCCCGGAAGGTCACGGATAGACTGGCACGTTTTGTTCATGGCTCTCGACTCGACGGTTGTTCACTCTCAAGACTCGGGGTCGCTTCGGCACGGGCATATGAGATCAAGAGGAGAATCACACCGCAGAATATAAACGTGTCTGCGAGGTTGAAGGTCGGCCAATGGTACTGGCCAATATAGAAGTCCAGGAAGTCCGTCACCGCACCATCGCCGAGACGGTCAACAACGTTGCCGAGCGCACCGCCAATGATGGCGGCAAACCCTGCTGTCTGTATGAGACTGTCGGATCGCCAAAGCGCGACCGAAAAGATGATGACGACTATGAGCGCGAAGGCCGCCAGCGCATAGGGTGCATACGGACTGTCCGAATTAAGGAGACCGAAACTCACACCCCGGTTGTAGCCAAGAGTGATATTGAAAGAAGGCACCACCGGGATCACGCGCGTAACGTACGCTTCGATAAGCCATTTCGAAGAGAGATCAATGATGAGCGTCGAAAATATGACCGCAAGGCCGAGAGCAAGGCGCATGGTGGTTCACCCTTTCAGCATTCGCAGGCCGCTGCCGATCACGAGGAATTCGCTGATCTCGTGGGCAACCACGACAGCCGGCAAGGAGAACTGACCGGAGACGGCGCCGATAATGAGCGCCGCGATAACGACGGCAGACAGGCCCAGATTCTGACGAACAACCGACAGTGTGCGACGGGCCAAACCGAGAGCGTAGACGAGCTTGTTCAGATCGTCGGCCATAAGCGGCACGTCCGCCGTCTCGAGAGCGTCATTCACGCCATCGCCGACCATGGCGACATGGCCGGAGGCAGCCGTCAGCTCCCGAACCTTGGCGACCTTGTCTTCCGGCTTGAGGTCCGCATAGACCTCGTCAATGCCGGCCTCCGAAGCAATCACCTGCGCGGTGCGCGGATTATCGCCGGTCAACATCGCGACCCGTCGCACGCCTATATCATGCAAGCCCTTGATCGCATTGCGCGCGTCAGGGCGGAGATTGTCGCGCAGCGCCAGAAGTCCCCACGGCGCTTGGTCGCTGCCAACGATCACCACCGTCTTGTCGTCACTCTGGAGGCGGTGGATGTCGGGCGCGAGGTCGCCAAGGCTCAATCCCAACTTGTCCTCGAACAAGGCAGGATTCCCGATAAACACGGTGCTGCCGTCTATCTGCGCCTGGGCGCCGGCCCCGGTCAGCGAGCGCGCGTCCGAAACTTCAGGGAACTTCAGCTCGCGCTCTTCGGCTTTGTCGATGATTGCGCGCGCAAGGGGATGCTCGCTGCGCCGTTCAACGCCGGCAGCGAGTGCCAGCAATGCGTCTTCCGACGCCGGACCGGCGGGGGCGGTTTTACTTAGGATGATATTCGTGACCTCGGGCTCACCGCGCGTAAGGGCGTGCCAAGGGAGGCCACCATGGTGATCGGGATCTTTAGATAAGAGACGCCATTGTTTTCGGGCGGCGGCATATCGCCAGCGCGCATATTGACCTGCACGGACGGCAAGAGCAGGGCCGGTACATCCAGGTTCTTGTCCCGCTCGGTGCGCAGGCGCACGAACTCGTCTTCGGTGACGCCTTCGCGGACGTGGACGTTCTGCTGGCGCTGCTCGGCGACGGTGGTCTCCCAGGCGTAGGTGTCGCGCTGCGGCGCCTTGTAGTCATGGCACAGGAACATCCTCGTCGCTAGTGGAAGTCTAAGGATTTTGCTGATCGAGCGATAGAGTTCGCCGGCATCCCCGCCAGGGAAATCGCAGCGCGCCGTTCCGAAATCCGGCATGAAAAGGGTATCGCCAACGAAAACGGCGTCACCAACAACGTAGGTCACGCAGGCCTGCGTGTGACCGGGCGTGTGCATGACGCGCGCCGGCAGGTCACCGATGCTGAATGTGTCTCCGTCAGCAAAGAGATGGTCGAATTGCGAACCGTCGGTGTGAAAACCGTCATCCGCATTGAAAACGCCCTTGAATATGGCCTGCACTGCGGTGACGTGATCGCCGATCGCCGTTTGCCCGCCGAGCGCGTCCTTTAGATAGGGACCGGCTGTCAGGTGGTCGGCGTGGACGTGGGTTTCCAGAATCCAGTCAACGGTCAGGCGGTTGTCACGGACAAAGGCGATGATGCGGTCTGCGGACCCGGTGCTCGTGCGGCCCGCGTGCGGATCATAGTCGAGGACAGGGTCGATGATGGCGCAGTGCGGCCCCTCGGGCTCGGCCACGACGTATGAGGCCGTATTGGTCGCCTGATCAAAGAATGGTGTGACACAAGGATGCATAAATCTCTCCTTCAGCTTTGGTCTGTTTTCGCGTTTCAAGGCCTCTGGCGGAGCATCCTGGCGTTGCGCCGCTGTCGTTTCCACGGATCAAAGAAGCACGATATCGATACCCGACCTTGACACTATATGCACAATACAGCATATTCACATACATGGATATCACAATGATGCAGCAGGCCGCAAGACAGGCCAGTGATCTGATGAAGGCGCTGTCCAACGAGAACCGCCTCATGATCCTGTGTCAGCTTGCAGACGGCGAGAAATCCGTCGGCGAGTTGGCGGCACTGCTCGACTTGCCACAGCCGGCGGTATCGCAACAGCTCGCTCGGATGAGGAACCTGGGGCTGGTTGCCTCCCGGAAGAACGCACAGACGGTTCACTATTCGTTGGCGGGCGACGCGGCCACGAGGGTCATTGCCGTGCTCTATGAGCTGTACTGCGCACCTGAGGAGGCTCAGGCAAAGACAGGGTTGGAAGCGGCGGGTGACGCATCAAGCAAAGGATCGCTGCGATGAAAGATTGCCAAACAAATCGCCGAAAGCGCACGGCTCCCGCCGGGGTCAGACCCAAGCGCGGCGGCGCAGCGCCGGGCATCAATGACGGATTATTTCGGAAAGAGAGGCTAGAAGATGGACCGACGTAAGTTTTTGTGGAGTGCCGCGAGCGGTATCGTGTCAGCCGGTCTGTTGGGCCGGCCTCTGGCCGCGGAGGGATCGCGTTCCGCTGCCGACACTGCCGCTGATTCCGCGGGAAAGCAGAAGAGTGATGCAACTGGCCCGCTGCGGGAGTTCCGTCTGGTCGCGGGACAAGGCGAGGTCGAAGTGGCTCCCGGCAAGATCTATCGGAACTGGATGTACAACGGCCAGTTTCCCGGACCGGAGATCCGCGTCAAGGAGGGCGAGCGGCTTCGCATCACCGTCGAAAACCAACTACCGGAAGAAACGACCGTCCACTGGCATGGCGTGCCCGTGCCCAATGCAATGGATGGCGTGCCCGGTTTGACCCAAAAGCCGATCGCGCCCGGCGAGAGGTTCGTTTACGAGTTCGAGGCGACGCCGGCCGGCAGCTATATCTACCACTCCCATGTCGGTTTGCAGATCGATCGCGGCCTCATCGGCCCGCTGGTGATCGAGGAGGCAACGCCTCACGTCACCTACGATCGCGATTACGCCCTCGTTCTTGATGACTATCTCCCCGGCGATCCGCAGCCGCTCGGCGGCATGGGCGGTCGAACGGGCATGATGGGTCGGACGATGGGCGACGGCTGCAATGACGGCTGGTGGGGCGGAAACCGGCAGGGCGGCGGCATGGCGCGCGACGTCCGCTATGCCTGATCCTCGAATTCCATCAGTCCAAGTCACGAATGTCTATCAAGCCAAATCACATGGAGAAACACTATGACCACCATACTTCAGCGTTCAACCAAAACCCTGCCCTTTCTTGTTGCTGCCGCTGCGCTCTCTGCGTGCGCCTCCAGTAACGCAGCGACTTTAAATGAACGAAGCGACATCCAAGTAAAAACGCCCGCGACCGTGATGGCACAAGCAAGCCAGACGCCAGCGGCGGAACAGCCCGCCGAAAAGACCGAACTCTCAATGGAAGAGGTCATCGCGAAGGTGAAGGCGCAAGGATACTCGGATATCTCCGAGATCGAGCGAGAAGAAGACGGCCGATTTTGCGTAGAGGCCCGCAACCCGGAAGGCAAAAAGATCGAATTTTACGTCGATGCGAAGACGGGCGAGATTGTCGAGAAAGACAAGGGAGACAAGTCAGACCTCTCGAAAGACGAAATCATCGCGAAGGTGAAAGAACAGGGCTATCCGGAGGTCTCCAAAATCGAACGCGAGGGCGAGGGCGATCAGTATTGGGTCATGGCCACTGACGCCGATGGCAAGAAGTTCGAACTCCATGTCAACGCCAAGACCGGCGAGATTACGCGCAAGGAGCAACGGGGCCAGTAAAAAAAACCGCTGCGCCGCTGCCGATGACAGATGCACGTTCGCAAAGATATGTGCGCAAAAACCCTTGAAAAGGAGAAAAACCATGAAAACTAAAAGCCGTCTGACCGCAATAGCTGTCGCGGGCGCAATGGCCTTAGGGACAGCTGCTCTCGCCTCAGCTCAGCAGCCTGCCGGGGCACAGCAGAATCCGAGCGCGGCCGGCACCGTGCAATGGCCCTGTCCGATGGGCCAGGGAATGATGGGGCCCGGCATGACGGGTCAAGGCATGGGGCCTGGCGCTATGCAGCCGCTTGCCAGAGATCTGGAAACGCCAGACGTCGAGCGGATGATGAACTCCTGGCTCGCCTGGCAGCGCAATCCGAACCTCAAGCTGGGAAAGATTGAGGCAAAGGACGACTACCTTATTGTTGCCGAGATCGTGACCAAGGACGGTTCATTGGTTCAACGGTACGAGGTTAATCGCCAGACGGGTTGGATGCGGCCGGCGCTATAGGCAAGGAGAAACGGGAATGAAAAAATCCGCAGTTATGGGTGCTGCCTCCTTGGCGGCGTTTGGGTACAGCTCGCTTGCCTGGGCTCAGCAAACCGATCCCTACTACGGGCGTCATATGATGTGGGGTGAGGGCTGGTACGGGTGGTTCTTCGGTCCGCTGATGATGCTCTTCTTTCTTGCGATAGCAGTTGCAGTCGTCGTCCTCATCGTCCGGTGGCTAGGAGGGACCACGCATGGTGGTTCGGCGATGCCGGCCGCGCCCGCACGGAAGCACGCCGTCGATATTCTCAAGGATCGCTTTGCGCGCGGTGAGATCGATAAGGAGGAGTTCGAGGAGAAACGCCGGATTCTTGAGGAATGACGACTGGCGCTTTTTCGGCTGATGGCGGGCTGAGCCTTCATCAGCCTTATTGCTCGTGCCGTTTCTCACCAAAGAAGCCGTGAAGGATTCGAAGAATCAAAAGGTTGAGTGTAAATCGCACTTCGAGAGAGAAGGTGAAAATTATGAGGAATAAAAAAAAAGGAATTTGCAAAATTTTTCTCTGGAGTCGCGGTCGAGGAAATCACAATCCACTGGGCACTGGGCACTGGGCTTAAGTGGCGTTCTACCGCTCAAATTTTGGACTTTCACCCTTACTCCAACATTCAATTCGTTCCTTATGATCTTTTGGCCAATTGCTGCGGTTGCCTTGATATATTATGCCTGGATCAGAAAATAATACTAAGAGAACATAAATGGTCGGTGTTCCTTCGGCGATCGAGGTGGCTTCCGCCGGGCCGGGTTCCCTGGCGTAGAAGAACGCCCGCTCTCAGGGTCGTTCAAAGAGCGGGCGTGACGGTGTGTCGTCTTAGGAGGATGTCTCCTGTGTTAACGCGATTCCGTTGAATTGTGACCCGGCGCGCATCTTAGAATCACTATAATCTGCGGCCTTTTAAGATTTCGTTCATATGTCCCCGCTGGTCCTTATAGCTATAATACGGCCACACAAAATTAACTATGTGTGAAACGATGCAACTTTAAGGAATACCTATGAATAAAACTGAATTGGTTCAATTTGTCGCAAACGAATGCGAAATCACCCAGGTAGATGCCAGCCGTGCTTTGAATGCAGTACTCAAAGGAATTACTGAAAGTGCCAAAAATGGTCATGGCTTGCAGATTCCCGGCTTTGGGAGTTTTGATGTGAGAGAACGATCAGCGCGTAAAGGGCGAAATCCTCAGACCGGCGAAGAAATTCAAATTGCCGCATCAAAAAGCCTGGGCTTCAAGAACGGGAAAGCCCTCAAAGACCTGTTAAACACGTAAAGTTTCCCTACCAAAAAGGCAGCGCTGCAGAACAACGCAGTGCTACTGAAGTCGATAAAACGAAGTGCTTCGCACCTCCACGCGGCACAATCTCGATCCCTACAAGAGGGTCGGCAACGATTCTGACGAAATCCTCCAAAATGTGCCTTAACCTATTGTATTTAAATTATTTTGGCGTTGTAGCTCATGGGTGAAACCTGCCGTTCAAAATCAAGCGTATAATCGCCAAATCGGTTGATATGGTCCGTGCGGTATGGGGCCAATCCTTTGAGAATATCGTGATCAATATGATGGCCGCGATCCTTGAGATCTTTAAGGGTTAACGTCATCGACTCCACATTGTGAAGAATGACCAGGTTGGCCACCAAGTGGTTATATTTGATCACCTTCCGTTGCTCGTGGCGGATATTCTCGGCGATCACCCCCTCGCCGCCGAAAAATAGCCATTTTACGAACTGGTTGAACTCCTCCGTTTTGTTCGTCTCCGCATGAATGGTTCGCCGCAACTCCACGCTGCCAATGTAGTCCAGAAGAAAGGTTGTCCGAACTACCCGCCCCAGTTCCCGGAAAGCAAAGTAGAGTTTATTCTTGAGGCTTGCGGTACCTAAACGTCGCAATACCGTGGACGGTGCTATTTTCCCTGCCTTTATCGATAGCGCCACCCGGAGCATGTCGGGCACATGGGTTTCGATCAGTTGCCAGTTAATGGTTTCGCTGAACAAGGCATTGATGTGCTCATACCGTTGGCGTTTGTCAGGCTTGTAGAACACCAGCTGCTTCAGATTCCGGATGCGGGGCATCAGGTTGATACCCAGCAGGTAAGCCAACCCGAAGACGGGCGCACTTTGCGCCTGAGTATCGCCATGCAAGGTGTCAGGCTGGATATCGGAATCGTTTTTGATCAGCCCGTCAAGGATGTAAATGGCCTCATAAACGCCGCAAGGGATGAAGTGGCTGAACAGCGCGATGTATTTGTCGGAGACGTGGTAGTAGCCCACCCCGCCGTAGCCACCGTACCGTATGTGGTATTCCGATAGCAGATTCTGTTCGTACAGATTCCATTTTGTGCCATCGGCGGCAGCCCGCTGGCCAGTTCCCCAGTGTCGCGGCAGCCGGTAGCGGTTGTAGGCATTGATAACCTGCACAATGGCCTGCTCCAAGCGCTCTTCGGTGACGTGCCGCAGGTTGAGCCAGGACACCTGCCGGCGATTAAGTGTCGTGATGGATCGGGCGGTCTGAGTTGGCCCGAGATTGCAGCCATAGCAAAACAAGGTCGAAACAAAGCGGGTACGTGGGTCTTCCAGCTTGCTCTCAAAACCGGAAAGTGGTCCAAAGCGTTTGTGGAGCCCCAGCCATTTTTCGGCTTCCACCAGGATGTCGAGAATATTCTTTTCGGGCAAATTCTGGGATAACTGTTTGTCAATTTCGGCCAGCCCATCGGGAGGCGCTGTGCGACGGTGCTTCCGGATCACCAGCTCTTCACCATTGAAGACGGCGTATTCATTCTCCGGGAAGTTACGGTCAATGCGGTCCGCCGTTTCGCTCAAGCGTGAGCGGGCCTGCGCCACAAAAGCGGCTGGGTCGGATGCGATATCAACCATCGCACTGTAGTCCGCTATTTGGGCATCATAGACACTCCAATCCACGAGCTGATCGCGGTAGTCGCTGTACTGGTCGCTATTCGCGACCGCGAGATCGCCGGAAATCAGTTCACGCTTCACCTGCGTTAGTACGCCCAGCTCGAAATACTTCCGGTAGACCATACCGGGCAGTAGCTGGCTTGACCCGGACCCCAATATGAGACGGCGCCAACGCTCCGGTAGCCAGGACACGTCGACGGGTTGAGTGCTGAGCACAAGGCATTCCTTGCGGCTGTGCCGGTGCTTTTTCAGAGTCGCAATCGCCTCAATCAAGGATTGATCGTGGCTGGTTGCCGTCAGATCCAGTAGTTCAAGGCAATTGAATAGCAGGGGGCGTAACGGGCGATAGGGTTGCAGCATAAACGGGATGAAGTTATTGCCAGCATAGGCCATGTGTTCCTCACACTCGGCCAGTAATTCATCAGGGTCGCTCTGGATGGCAGCCGCCACTCGGGCACCTCGCTCGGAATCCGTCGGCGCTTCCTGAACGGCGGTCAGCACGTCACGCAGTTGAGCGACCAGTTTGTCCATCCGTTTCATGTGATCCAGATGATACTGGTTCAGGTTGGCTTCCGCCTTAGTCTTGATGTTGCGCATCTTGCGGACAAAGATGTCGACGGCATCGTCCATTGCGCGACGCAATTGGGCATGGACCAACAGAATCATCAAGGCATAGCGTTTGGTGCTTTGCATAGCCTTGATGTTGGCCGCGCCAAGCGCTCGTGCTTCCAGTATGAAGTGGTGATACTTGGCGGCTGGAATGTGATCAACAGCGGGCAATCGTTGACACCAGCCCTGAAGCCATTCCAGGTGCTGAAGATACTTCTTCACTTCCGTATTGGTCGGCTTTTTGGGTTCCTGTTTCAGTTTATGCCAACTGGTATGAGATGAATCGTCTGGCACTTGCAGCAGCCGGTCAAATTCCTGTTTTTGCTGCGCCGTCAAACCCGCACTGAGCGTCCGAAAGTAACCTGTATTAACCGTGCTGCGAGCCTGACGCGCGGACCGTTGCAGCGTTGAAAAACCCGGCAGTTCAAAACGCTGGCGCACCAGCTCTTCGATCACCACATTGATAATGTCCGCCAGATCTTGCTTGGTGGTTGCCGCTTCACGCGCCAAGTCCCTCACGATAGCCTTGCCTTCGACGGTAAACGCCTTGATGCCCACCTGTTGACGAATCGCGTCCAACATCCGCTGACGGGCGCCACCATTGCGGTCGTATTCCCTGAGCTGGCTCAATGGGACGGGTAAAAGGTCGTCGCAGGCCAGGATATGCGCTGTGATGGGCCGCGGGACCGTTTTGAGATTCACGAAGTAGCCTAAGCGCTGAACCGTTTTCAGGAGAATTAACAAGGCACCACGAGCAGCCGGTGTTCGGCCGTGCTTTCTGGCAAAGGCACATTCTTTGGCGGTGGGTGTATAGATTTCCGCCAGTTCCTGTTCAGAGACGTCCGCCTTCAATCGCGGATAGGCGGTTTCGTGGAGGCCACTCATGTACGGACCTTTTCTATCAGTGCCCCATGATGAGGTCTTTCCGATTAAATGAAGAACTCCTGATGATAGTGCTTACAATGATCAGGGGCGTCGGTAGGTGCTGCGAAATGGCTGAATCAGCATCTGATCCAACCGGAGGTCCCGCGGCTCTCGAAAATCCTCGATGCCGATGACCATTCCAATATGGCCAGCGGCAGGTTTATCCCGATAGGTGCCAAAAAACCGGTCCCACCAAGGCAAATTAAAACCAAAGTTGCTATTTGTCTCTTCAGGAACAATCGAATGATGCACGCGGTGCATATCCGGCGTGACCACCAACCGTCTCAACTTTTGCTCCAGCCCTTGAGGCAATCGTACGTTTCCGTGGTTGAACATTGAGGTTGCATTGAGAATCACTTCGAAAATCAGTACCGCAATCGCAGGTGCTCCCAGCGCAACCACGACGGTGATTTTAATGGCCATGGAGAGCACAATTTCCAGAGGATGGAAACGCAGGCCCGTCGTTACGTCGAATTCCAAATCCGCATGGTGCATACGATGCAAGCGCCAGAGCCAGGGCACTGCATGAAAGATGCGATGCTGAAAGTAGATTGCGAGATCAAGCGCGATCGTCCCCAAAAGGACTGACAACCAAACTGGCAGATTGGCCAGATTTAGCAGTCCCCACGCCTGCTCATTCGCCATCACCGCAGCTCCGACGGCGGCCACGGGAAACAATAGCCGAACGACCAGGGTGTCCACCACGACCATCAAGAGGTTATGTGGCCACCGCTGCCGGCGAGTGTAGCGCTGGTCGCGACGTGGTGCGGCGGCTTCGGCAAGTATCATTACAAGCAGGATGCCCGTGAAGATCCCAAGCCGGATGACTGCCTCGTGGTCAAGTATGGCTTTACCTCTTATGCTCGGTGATCGTTGAAATAGCCCTGCGTGCCTTGTTGCGCCATGGCATCGGCGATGCGGCCGATGGCCTGTGTATAGGCCGCGGTCCGCAGCGTTGTGTTACCTTCCTCCGCCCGGTCGAAACAGGCGCCGGCCTCGCGGGCCAGGCGTTCGGTGAGGCGCCGATTGACTTCGTCTTCGGACCAGGTATCACCGATACGGTTCTGCACCCATTCCAGATGGCTGACGATCACACCGCCGGCATTGACCAGTACATCCGGTAGCACCTCGACACCGCGTTTGGCTAATTGGTCATCGGCCGCATTACTGACGGGCCCGTTGGCAATTTCCAGGATCGTGGCGGCATTTACGGTCGCGGCATTTTGCTCGGTGACGGCGTCCTCCAGTGCGGCTAGTACCAGTACATCGACATCAAGAGCCAGCAGCTCTTCGTTGGTCAGTTGCTCGACGTCGGCTTCCTGGCAGATCGATTCATCACAGTAAACCATGCCCTTGAGCTCCCGGTTTTTGTGTTTATGGCGCCAGATCGGGTCTGGATCAAGTCCGTCAGCGGCATGAATGGCACCCTGGGAATCCGACAGCGCGACGATCCGATAGCCGCGCTCGCGGGCCAGTCGGGCGAAGTGATAACCGGCATTGCCGAAACCCTGGACCGCCACACGGAGTTCTTCAGGGGTTTTGCCGCGGCGCTCGGCCCACAGATCAAGCACCTGCAGCGCGCCACGTCCGGTGGCCGCGGTGCGTCCCCTGGAACCGCCCAGCCCTAAAGGCTTGCCGGTGATGGTGGCCGGTACCTGACGGCGTTCGATCTGGGCAAATTCGTCGGCCATCCAGCCCATGATGGTGTCGTTGGTGTTGACGTCCGGTGCCGGGATGTCACTGTTCGGCCCGATAAGGTCATGAAAAGCGCGGATATAGCCACGCGACAGACGTTCCAGTTCCAGTCGGGAGAGCGCCTTGGGATCGACCCGAACACCACCTTTGGCACCGCCGAATGGCAGGTCCACCACGGCGCACTTGATGGTCATCCAGAAGCTCAGCGCAGTGACTTCTTCCGAGCTCACGTCCGGATGGAAACGGATGCCCCCTTTGCCCGGCCCACGCGTGTCGTCGTAACGAATGCGCCAGGCCGGAAAGAATTGCAAGGCGCCGTCGTCCATGCGGATCGGGATGTTGATTTGTACGGTTTGCTGCGCCTGGGCCAGACGCCTGCGAACGTCCTCAGGGACGTCAAGTTGGTCAAAAATCCCGTTCAGGTGACCGTCGTCACCGAAGCTTTGGTCGTTGGAATGACTCATGGTTGTGACTCCTTATCGAACCCGAAAAAGTGTTTTGCGATGTCTTATGATTCAGCTTTCCATTGAAAGTGGGTTGTGCGATCGTCCGTTACGTGCTGATAGGTGAACGTGTAAGTCGCACAAGATTCCCCGCGATCCGTGTTGCTAATGTCTTGGCGCGGTCTGCGCTCGGCCCTGTAAAATCTGCGTTCACGGTCTCCCGAAACAGCTCCAGCCAGCGCTCAAAGTCATCTAGCTGCAAAGGGTGTTGCTCGTGCAACGCCAAGTGGCGGGCGACCATGTTGCTCTGGTAGCCGTCGCGTTCGCCGAGCAGCAGCTTGCACCAATAGGCGCGGATACACGGCAGGTGCGTTCTGAGGTCAATTTCTGCCACATCCAAGAACAGCGGACGCAGGCGATCATCGGCCAGGACCTTCCGGTAGAAGGCGTCCAGCATTTCGGCGATAGCCTCGGGCGAGTCTAGATCGCGCGGCGTTGACTGCATTTCAAGATCGGATCGCTCAGGTTATAGAACAATGGCATACAATGAACGCGCAGCATGGAAGACAACGGGACAGGAGGCCGTCCGTCCTGACCTTTTGGGTAATAATGCGCTACGTTCTTCTCCAGCTGTTTCCAGGGAATCAACGTGTCCATTCGTTCGAGAAAGATTTCGCGGCGAATTTTGCTCTTCTTGGTCTGGTACTCGGCTTCGGAGAGGGTTAACTGGTTCATGGCGGCAACGATCCTATGCGGTTGACGAGAGCTATATTATCGCCTATGTCGAACACTTCAATCAGAGTCTTCAGAGTTTTAAACACCCTTACTCTGTTTTCTCCAATTGTCTATGGAGTACAGACCTCCGCCAGTAATTATTAACACCATGTTTATCCCGAATAATGGAATATCTTTCATAAGCAAATGTGCATGAGGAGAAGTAATGCCATGCATCGCAGCGATATTCCAAACACCGACAATAATCATAATAATCATTAATGCTTGTGCTATTGAAGCAAGTCTTGTGAACAGGCCTAAGAGAAGCATTACTCCAGTTATTATTTCGGCTATTGCCAGAATAAAGATGAAATGCGCCGGACTCATGGGTAGCAAATCAATTACCCAGCTTTTACTCACCATCGCAACTCTCGGTTCAGGATAAATTAGCTTGGGAACGATGCCCATCCAAACCCACAATAGGCCAACAATGACCCGGAGTATAAGTGGTATGTATTTCTCTTTACTTAACAGTTGATTGTCGAAATTCATTTAGTTTTCTCCAGCTATTATGTAAATGTAAACTCGCGTGATTAGCATCTGACATACAGTGGGCCGCGATCCATACCGGATACGACACCGGACCGTTACTTGCTGAAGGCCCTTAGTAGTCGGCTCAGCGACAGCACGAACAGGCCGGTCAGCGCGATACCCACGATTACCCAGTGCTCCCCGAGAAAAGCGCCGGCGCTCGTGCCAGCCAGCACGATGGCGAGAATCGGCAAATGACAGGGGCAACTGAGCACGGCCAATATCCCCCACAAGTAACCATTGCGCGACCGGGATACTTCTGTCGGTTCGCGCTCATTGTTCGTCATAAACCACCTCCAATGCATTGAAGAGTTACGACTCCCTGCAAAAGCCCAATTCGGCCACTGTCCGGTGCCACCTCAACTTACGGCCCTTTGAGAGCGCTCAACTTCACTCCATGCGCCGCCTTGGTGAGTGCCTGGGTGCAGCGATTCAGTGCGGCTCGTTTAACAGCAATTGTGTGTTGAATTTGCCGTTCGACGGCTCGACACTGCCCTTTATCCCCGTTGTCGAGCGCCTGTATAAATTCGGCAATCTCGGGGAGACCGAGACCGGCTTCACGACAGGAGCGGATCAACGCCAACCGTTGCAGGCAGCCGTCATCGAACAAGCGAGAGCCCCCCTGAGTGGTGCCACAGGCGTACACCAATCGCATGTCCAGATAAGTCCGGATCTGATGCACTGACAGGCCGCAGAGACGGGCCGCTTCGGAAATGACACAGCCTTCTTTTTGCGCCCCCGGCCCACCTTCAAGGTTGGGGTTTACCATTCGGGTATTAGCTCCCATGTTGGTCACTCCTTGCCCTGTTGAGTATAAGGTGCGCAATCCGCTGCCCCAGTTCGAAACCTTCCTGAACACTCACCATGTGCACATGCATTTTATCCCGCCCCCAGGCCTCCCCGGCCTGCCGTGAAGCAAAGAAATGGACGTCGCAACAAAACGCACTTCGAATGTCTCCCGCTGCGGCCACCGAGACTAAAGAGACGACCGCGTCCTCCGGCTCAAGCGAAACCACTCCCTGTGGCGTAACCGTCAAGGTGACCGGGTTGTTCGTCTGCGGGCAACGCGATTGCACCTGCGCCCGTTCGCCGATGACAGCTGGAAACATCAAGGCATCCAGTGCACACCAGGTATAAAGTGGCCGATCGTTGACAACAAATGCATGCGGGGTTTCTCGCAGTGTGATGCCGGAGCCGATCAGCCGTCCCTGGCCGTCGTACTCGATGGTCCCGCAGGGCAGTTTTTCCAGCACCAACTCTGCCTCATCAGTCGTCCAGTTGAGCGACTTCGCGAGCCGCTCAACAGTGACCGGTTGTCCCAGGGCAAGCTCGCGCAACAGCGTCACATGAAGCGCGGCTTCCCTTTCGCCGGTCAGACCCAGCCGTTCCACGATCTCATCCATGTTATACATTGGCGGCACCGTCTTATCCCGCACAGCACGACAATTGCTTCACGTCCTTGGTGAAGGTTTGGGCACAGAGCTTGAGCCCCTCCACCATGGTCAGGTACGGGAACAGCTCATCGGCAATGTCGTTCACGGTCATACGCGCACGCAGCGCCATGACGGCCGTCTGGATCAGCTCACCGGCTTCGCCCGCGACGGACTGGACACCCAGCAATCGTCCGCTGCCACGCTCAGCGACCATCTTGATGAAGCCCCCGGCATCGAAGTTAACCAGGGCCCGGGGCACGTTATCGAGGGTCAGGGTGCGGCTGTCGGTGTCGTATCCCTGAGCCTGGGCCTCCGCCTCGGACAGACCGACGGTGGCCACTTGTGGATCGGTAAAGATCACCTCGGGCATGGCGCTGAGGTCGAGGCTGGCGTCACCGCCGGTCATGTTAATGGCGGCCCGACTACCACCGGCGGCAGCCACGTAGACGAACTGGGGTTGATCGGTGCAGTCCCCGGCTGCATAAATGCCGGACGCGGTCGTTTGCAGGTGGTTGTCGATCCGGATCGCGCCGCGCTCGGTAGCCACGCCGACGGCCTCCAGGTTCAGGTTCTCGGTATTGGGTGTGCGGCCACTGGCCACCAGCAGTTGCTCCGCCTCCAGGGTGCCGGCGTTGGTTTGGAGGGTGAACACCCGGCCATTGTGGGTAATCTCACTGGCCTGGGTCTGCTTGAGCACCTCGATGCCCTCGCGACGGAAGGCCGCTTCCACGGCTTCACCCACCGCCGGGTCTTCCTGAGACAGCACCCGGCTGCGGGCCAGAATGGTGACCCGACTGCCAAGGCGGGCAAAGGCCTGAGCCAGCTCTATGGCCACCACCGAGGCACCAATCACAACGAGGCGCTCGGGAATGTGATCCAGCTCCAGCGCACTGGTGGACGTGAGATAGGGCGTCTCGGATAGCCCCGGAACAGGCGGTTCGGCGGGCCGGGCACCGGTGCCGATAAAGGCCCGGTCGAAGTGCACCGTCTGCTCGCCGCCGGCGTTGAGCGTAACCGTCAGTGTGCGCTCGTCCACGAACCGCGCCTCGCCCTTGAGGACGGTAATCGCGGCATTGTCGTTGAGAATGCTCTGGTACTTGGACTCGCGCAGTTCCTCCACTCGTCCCTGTTGCTGAGCAAGCAGCGCCGGACGATTCACCACCGGCGCCTGGGCGCTCAGGCCGTCATCAAACGGGCTTTCCTGGCGAAGGTGGGCGATGTGAGCCGCCCGAATCATGATTTTAGAGGGCACACAGCCAATGTTGACGCAGGTTCCGCCAATGGTGCCGCGTTCGATCAGTGTCACCCGGGCACCGCGTTCAGTCGCCTTCAGGGCGGCAGCCATGGCACTACCGCCGCTGCCAATCACAGCAATGTGCAGGTTGTCGTCACTCATAAATGTTACTCCTTAGTTGATGGACTATCGCAGCAGGCGTCGTGTTTCTTCTTGCGCCAGACGGCATAACAGGTCAGGCCAATAAATAAGACCAGTGCGGGCAACAGCACGTAGTCGAGATAACCGGTCAGGGCAGCCAGGCCTAACGTTCCTAGCAAAACCACCAGTATCGGCGTGAAACAGCGCGACCAGCACGGTGCAAATGATGCTCACCCGCAACAAGGTTTGGGGTTCGCATGGTTACTCCTGTTTCGCCTGGGGCTGTTTCAACGTGGACGGGTAACCCGCGTTAGTCGTGGCTTGAGTCAGCGCCTCAACGGAGGTTTTCTCATCGTCGTAGGTAACCGTCGCATCACGTTCCTCATATCGGACATCCACAGCGCTCACGCCGTCGACCCGCTTTAGGGCAGCTTTAACCGTAATCGGGCAGGCCGAACAGGTCATGCCTGGAACGGACAAGGTCACCGTTTGTTGCGCAGCCAGGGCAGGCAGGCTGAACAGCGTAAACAGTACGGCAGCAATCAGGGACTTTTTCATGGTGTAGTGCCTCTCAGTCAACATAGTGGATCAGGTTTCAGTAAAACAGCGGTAAGACGAAGGGGAAAGCCAACGCAGTCAGAATGAGCAGCGCGACGATCCAGAAAACGACCTTGTAGGCCGTGCGCACTTGCGGTACCGCGCAAACATCGCCCGGCTGGCAGGCCCCGACAGGTCGATATATCCGGCGCCAGGCAAAGACCATCGCCACCAGTGCCGCACCGATGAACCAGGGCCGATAGGGTTCCAGGGCGGCCAGGCTGCCGACCCAGGCACCGGAAATGCCCAACGTGATCAAGACCAGGGGGCCAAGACAACAGGCAGACGCCAGAGCAGCGGCAATCCCTCCTGCGATCAGCGAACCGCGACCGGATTTTTTGGACTCTGACATTACGATGGCTCCTTTCTAAAAATGGGTGACTGAGGTAAGGTTACTCCCGTAGTCAGCTACGGAATCAACCCCTATGTCCAAAAAACAACACTCAATGACCATTGGAGCCCTGGCCAAAGCCGCCGGTATGGGAGTGGAAACCATCCGCTATTACCAGCGCCGGGGGTTAGTGGCAGAGCCTGAAAAGCCCTATGGAAGCATCCGCCATTACGACGATCAGGCGTTGGCCCGCCTGCACTTTATTCGAACGGCCCAGTGGCTGGGGTTCAGTCTGGATGAAATCGGAGGGCTGCTGACACTGCAGGACGGTACCCATTGCGATGAAGCACGGGTATTGGGCGAGCAAAAACTAGCCAGTGTGCGGGCGAAAATTTCAAGCCTGCGACGCATCGAGCGTGCGCTGGACGGGTTAGTGCAGGAATGCTGCGCTCAGCGTGGGAATGTTGAATGCCCATTAATCACATCGCTCCAGGATGGGCTTGAAAACTCGGCTTTTACCTGATTAAAGAACAAGACAGTCCGTGAACGAGGCGTACACAAAATTAAGGGCTGAAGGGAGGTACGCTAACCTCACCAACCAAAAAAAGCAGGGCCTCCCGAAGGGCGAGACACTAGGCATGGCGCCCACTCGCCCTGCGATTGACAGCTACCTTTGCTATTATTACATTTAGTTACACCCTTATATCTTTTAGCGTTTTTCGCAAGGTTGAAATTCATGCTGTTCCGTCAGTTCTTCGACAAAACATCCAGCACCTACACCTATCTCATTGCGTCCGGCCGGGGTCGAGAAGCGCTCATCATCGACCCCGTAAAAGAGTCGACGGAGGCCTATCTTGGGTTAATTAATCAACTTGATCTTAAGCTTGTCCGGGCGATTGATACCCACACTCATGCTGACCACGTCACTGCCCTTGGTGATCTGCGTGACGCCACCCAATGCGTCACCATCATGGGTGAATTTACTAACGCGGAATGCGTATCAGAACATGTATCGGAAGGTGATCGAATTGATATCGACGGCATTCGGTTGGAAGCCATTTACACTCCGGGTCACACTGATGAATCCTTCAGTTTTTACTGGAATCAGGGCGACCAGAAGGCGGTATTCACTGGCGATGTGTTATTGATTCGCGGTAGTGGCCGGACTGATTTTCAGGGCGGCGACCCACGCAAGAGCTACGATTCTATCGTTAACAAACTGTTCCGCTTACCTGACGATACGTTGGTATATCCAGCGCATGACTACAAAGGAATGCTGAGCTCCTCCATCTACGAGGAGAAGCATTACAACCCACGTCTGGCGGGCAAATCGGAAGCCGAGTACGCCCGGATCATGAATAATCTTAACTTGCCCGACCCCAAACTGATGGATGTTGCCGTGCCTGCAAATCTGGCATGCGGAAAGCAACCGTGACGTTTGTAAGCATGGATTGTTACCCAATGGCGCAGCACTCTGCATTGAGTACTGAGTCCGGCCTCGATCGTGCCCTGGCGATAGCGATCCTTGCTGGCATTCTCGCCGGTCTCTTTTTGGATAAACCCAGCCGCTATGAGCTGACATAAACTTATTCAGAAGTTCCCTGAAATTAAAGGAGATATTCGATGGATATCAAACAACTTGATGAGCGCTTTAGTGTAACGGCGCAACCTGGTATTGACGATATTGAACAACTGGCAAACGCGGGTTTCCGCACGATTATTGCCAGCAGAGCTCGAAATGAAACGGACGACCAGCCTGATACCCAAACCCTGAAAAACAAGGCAGAGTCCCTGGGCATGACGTGGTACGAAATTCCAGTCGAACCGGGAAAGTACGCCCCTGAGGATATCGAGGCTTTTGCCAGCGCTTTGCAATCATCCACGGACCCGGTTCTCGGCTATTGTCGCACCGGGAAGCGCGCCATCCACTTGTGGGCCTATGCCAAGGCGGCTCACTATCCGATCGCGGACCTGCTCAGCCAAGCCAGCGCAGCCGGCTATGATCTGGAACCACTGCGGGACGATCTTGAGATATATCGAAATCGGATGGGTCAGAAGTGATCGCGAGATCGTCCCGTTAAAACTGGCCTTAAAATGTCAAAATGCCTTGGTGCCATCCGAGGGCTCACGAGCATGACTTTGTCGTTGATGATCGTCACATCTACTGGCCCAAATAAAAAGGACGCGCCACCCACTGGATAACGCGCCCCACAGTGCTTTCCAGGCTCTACAACTCGCCGGTGTGATTCGCCCCAACGGGGTTGCCGAACTCAAACGCATCGAGCTCGCGGTTCAGTTTCGGTACCGGCAAAGTGAATGCGCTGGGAGGGTTCACGGGCGCCGTACTCCTGGCCGGCTTCGCTCTCTTCATGGTGGTTGAGAGCATTGATCGCTTTATCCATCCGGTCACGATTTCGTTCAACGGCGCTATTTTCGTAGCGATCATCGGACTGATCGTCAACGGCGTGTCGGCATAAATTCTTGGCGACCACCATGACCACAGTCATGCCCACCAGGAAGACGATTCACACCACTCTCATGACCATCACGACCACAACCGCCGTGCGGCCTATTTCCACGTGTTGGCCGATGCGCTCACCTCTGTATTGGCCATCGTGGCTCTGCTTGCGGGTAAATACGCCGGGTGGAACTGGATGGACCCGGCAATGGGTATCGTCGGTGCCATTCTCATTACCCGGTGGTCTTGGGGATTATTGAAAGCCACATCGCGCGTGTTACTCGATCAACAGCAAACCGGTATCCAGCAGGGCGTTAAACGAGCGGTAGAATGCGGCGATACGCGCGTGAGTGATCTTCATGTTTGGTCGATTGGGCCTAACTTGTATGCTGCGATTGTCGCGGTCGTTACCCATGACCCTCAGCCGCCCGGTCATTACCGCGATCGTATCCAAACGGATAACGCATCACTTGTGCATGTGACTGTGATAGTCCATACCTGTCCAATGCATTGCGAACTCTCTCAGGATGGGTAGCCAACCACTGTCATACTAAACATTAATCGGAGCCCTCGATCAGGCTAGCAACTTTGGCCAGCAGGGTGCTTGCGGCGTTGTCCGTAAACTGCTGCCCTTCCTCGATGTAGCCCCGCACCGCCCCGTCATGCTTCCAGCCGCCCTGACGCTTGATCTGCGCAAAGTCGACCTTCTCCCGCGCGGCGGCGGTGGATAAACCGCGCCGGAAGCTGTGACTGCTCAGGGTCGGCACGAAGTCCAGGTCGCAGGTTTCCCCGAGCGCCTTCAGGATACGGTTCACTGACCCGCCTGAGAGGGCTTGGGGTTGCAACCGATCCCAGCGATTGACGGCTCGAAAGACGGGTCCTTCGTGAATGCCCGCGCGCTTTAGCCAGTTTTCGAGGGCACTGACCGGGCAGACCGGCCCGTTGCCCCGAGGCAGGGCCCGCTTTAGCCCCTCACCGTGAGGATCCGTTTTCGAGCGCGGCAGAGTCACCACAAGCCCTTCCGGCTCCCACGACAAATCCTCCACTTCAATAGTCACCAACTCACTGCGGCGAAACGCCCCAAAAAAACCGACCTGCAGCAGGGCCCAGTCGCGATGCTTCTTGAGCGAGTCAGGCTGCTGCTGGAGTGTTTGCAGAAAGACGGCAATGTGTTCGAGGCGCAGCGCCCGGGCTTGCCGTTTCGGCCGACCATGGACGCGACGAATCCCTTCCAACGTTTTGCGCACGCCAGGGTCCCGAGCGGGATCACGCAATCCCTGAGTCTGGTGCCAGCGCCCCAGGGCCGTCAGGTAGACATCCAGCGTGCGAGGATTAAGCGCGACTGCCTGGTCGGACAGGTAGGCCGCCAAGGTCGCCGGCTGTGTCGGTAGACGTCCGCCCCAGCGCTCAAAGCTTCGAATGGCCGCACGGTAGGTTCGGCGCGTGTTGTCCGTGGTGGCCATGTGGATGTACCGATTAGCCGAATCGGCTAACAGGGTCTTTTCCGTATTACGTAATGTGGACCTGGTGGTGGGTTTTGGATCCATGATCACTCCAATTCGAGGCGTGCTCTCAAGAGCCGGTGGTGTACCGGTGTTACAGGGGCAGAATAGAGCAGACCACACTCTAACGCACGTTAATACGCTTTAACGTGCGTTATGGGTCTTAAATTAACTTTGTTAATTATCTCATAAATAACGTAATATTACATATCACGTTATATGATAAAAATGAGGCATGTCATGGCCCGCGCCGGAATTACCTACCAGGATGTCGCCAACGCTGCGCAACGCGTCCGCCAACGCGGTGACGAGCCCACTGTCGACCGGGTGCGATCGGAGCTCGGTACCGGCAGTCGCAGCACTCTCGGGCCAATGCTGAAACGTTGGAAAACAGGCAGCGAAGCCGCAGCGGATCTGAACGGACTCCCGGCTGACTTGGTGGCCGCCGTGAAAGCCCTGCATGAGCGAGCTCAATACGCGGCCGATGAACGTATTACGCAGGAGCGCGAAGCGCACCAGACGCTGGAACAGCAATGGCGCACCGAGCTGGAAGAGGTGCGGCAGCGGTGCGAGTCACTGGAAGAGCAACGCTGCGGGCTGGAGAAGGCCAATGAAGCGCTTCGCAACGAAAGCGATGCCCAGGCCCACGCTCTGCAACAGGAACAGCACCGGGCGGCCTCACTCACGTCCAAACTGGAGGCAAGTCAGGAGAAACTCAGTGAGACCACTGCAACCGTCCAAGAGATGAAGCAGGAAAACCGCGATATCCGCAGCCATTTCGAGCACTACCAGCAGGAGATTGCCGAGGATCGCCGTCATGAACGGGACCAGTTCCACAGGACCCAGTCAGGGCTGGAGGGTCAGGTGGATCAGCTGACGCAGCAGCTCCGCTCCAGCGAACAGGACCGCGACACGCTGAGACAACATCGCGACCAAATAAACCAGCGCTATGAGGCCAGTCAGGATCACGCTGAAAACTTGAAAGAAAAGTTGCACGCGAGCCAGGCCGTCATAACACAATGGGCAACGCGAACAGAAACGCTGGAAGCGACAGTCGACCGCCTCCAGCTGGAGCGAGATAGCGACGCCGAACACCGGGAGAAGCTTGGTGCGGCCCTAACGGATTCTGAAAAACATCTCGCGGCCTGCCAGCAGCGGATCTCCGACCTCAGAGAGCGCGTGGCAGCGGCTGACGACCGAAACCAGTTCCTCAACGATCAGAATCGCGAATTACTGCAGGAAAAAGCTGTCCTCCAGGGTCAGTTGAAACAACTACAAACAAGCCTGGCTAAATAGCCCGCTATTGTCTCGGCCTGATCATCCCTGAGAGTTGCGAGTAATGCCAATCGCGCAAGGAGAAGTTTAGATGTCTACCGTGACCTTTGGCAGGCTGCGAGCTGCGGCAAAACGCATTCAGCATGATGCGCTGACGGTTTATTTTGTGGCGCGAGACTCGAATACCCCCATAGTCGTTCGGCTGCTTGCGCTCGCAATCGCAGCGTACGCCATGAGTCCAATTGATCTCATTCCGGACTTCATACCGATCCTGGGCTATCTTGACGACATTATCTTGGTCCCGCTGGGCATCGTCCTTGTCATCAAGCTGACGCCATCGAATGTGATAGAAGCGAGTCGCTCGAAAGCAGCTAAAGTGGCAACCAAGCCGATCAGCCACGTTGCGGCCGCAGTCGTTATTGGCACATGGCTTTTATGTGCCGCGGCTTTTGGCTACTGGGTGTGGGAATACGGCAGGTAACGCATCGTCTGCACGCGATGAAATAGTTAATTTAGGGCTTGTAAAACAGATGGTTAATGCGCTTTTTGGAGGATTTCGTCAGAATCGTTGCCGACCCTCTACAACTATTTCGCTCCAGTTTTACAGACCTCTGATAAATACCAATAACCACTATATATGCTAACGACCGCAGCTGGATCTCAACTATATATAGTGTTTTATAGCTAAGAGGTCATCTATGGGTGACGGCTCCCTAAAAAGCCGTAGCCGGTGGGTAACTTATGAACCAAACTAACGAGTTTCCGACTTTATGTGGAAATTTCCATATTTAGTTGGAGAAAGTTTCCTACTTTAGTTGGTCGTCCAATGGCGCGCCAGTTGTTGCCGGAAGAAAAAGAAAGATAGAAGTTCTATTGGTGATATGGGTATTGTCTACTATTTCCGGTAATAAACATTACAGGCGGTAAGCTATTGATTTATAATGGCTTTACTTGCCGCTCAACATGATTAAGTCTGATAAAGAGCCTGCCACCCAGGCTCTTTATTATTACAGATCCTACAAACTGCGAAGCGTTAGCTCTACTCGACGGTTCATAGCACGACCCGAAACCGTAGAGTTATCGGCAACCGGATTTCGTGGCCCGTATCCAGCGATATACACACGGCCTGAAGCCACTTGTTGGCTTACAAGGTATCTACCAACACTTCCGGCCCGACTCTCACTTAAACGCTGGTTCAGATCCGCACCACCTGTTGAATCCGTGTGGCCATCCACCAGAACGCGAGTTTTATTAAACTCATTAATAACAATAGCTACAGAATCCAGCGTCGAGTAAAACTGTGTTTTTAGATCTGTTCGGCCCGAATCGAAGGTAATGTTACCAGGCATGATAAGTTTAATTTCATCACCGATTCGCTGAACACGTACACCGGATCCCTCAAGGCGTTGACGAAGTACCGCCTCTTGACGATCCATGTAATAACCAATACCACCACCAACAGCGCCACCGGCAGCGGCACCGATAAGCGCACCTTTGCCGCGATCATCTTTGTTTGTTAATGCGCCCAGCAGCGCGCCACTTAAAGCACCAAGCCCAGCCCCTTTTGCTGCATTACTGGTTTTCTTTTCGCCAGTATAGGGATCTACAGTGGCACAGCCAGTCATTAAAACCGCTGCAATAGCTAACGCTATAAAGTGTCCTTTGATGAGTATTTTCATCCTTGTTTCCTTATGGTTATGGTTATGGTTATGGTTATGGTTATGGTTAATTTAAACAAACAATCCTTAATTACACAGCCCTACCCTCCTTAAAAACGCTTTTAATTTTTTCATTAACTCACTACAAAATTTCAGTAAAAAAAACCCAGCGCAACAAAGGAGGACGCTGGGCTATAAAACTCGCTATATAATTACTAACGAGGGGCAAAACGGTTTTAACGATTGTGAGTTTTAGTTTCCCGTTGCATTTTTGAACGCACTTTTTCGTACATTTCATTTGCTGCACTTGCTACAGATTCAGGGTTAGCCCCATCGAGGTTAGCTGGCTTGCCATTAGGCAACATAAAAGTTAGCCGATAAAACCTGTTGTGAAAATATGTGTCTGTTTTTGCAAACGGGTAAGTTGAATAATTAGCATTAGAGGTCATTTGCAGCTTTTAGGCGTTTATACACCTCCTCCCGATGAACAGGCACTTCTTTGGGTGCCTCAACCCCGATCCGCACCTGATTACCTTTAACTCCAAGAACAGTAATCTTAGAGTCATTATCGCCTAAGATAATAGATTCCTTTACTCTTCGGGTTACAATGAGCTTCCCGTTTTTATTCTTTCCGTTTCGCCCTTGAGTCTGTTTTTCATTATTCATTATTTCTCTTCCTTGATTAGATTAAATGTTTTTCAGTCTCCGAGACTGAATTAAGGGCCGGTTACAATATAAGTTTTCCGCAGTTTTTCTGAACAAACCGGCCAGCACAACGCTTAATACGCTGGCTGCTTGTATTGACCTGGCTGATTGTTGCAGAGTTACCGCCTGGGCAGATCTGAAGAAATGCTTTACGAGCATTTAGGGTTGCACCTGGTTTATATTTTCCATCTTTGAAAATCTCTATTGAAAAATATTTTGTGAGGCTTGGTACACATTCACTTGGCGTACCACCGCTGGCAGCAAGACACAGCGTAGCTTCACAAGCCAATTTTGGTGCGCCGGTCAAAACACCGCCAGCACTTGCATTTATAACGCTAGTCGCGCATATCAAACCTAGTAATAAAGCTAATACCTTTTTCATAGTCTTCCCTCTCTGTAATTAATCCTTGAGCGCCAAAGGTTGGTATGGCGCTTTAAACAACATATCTTTATTGACCATTACCGTGAAACGATAACCAGGACGAATTTCAATGGTTGGTTCAATATCAAGATTTCGTCTTACCAGCTCACTGCCAACTTCGTTAAATTGCTGAGCCATAGAAAGAGAAATTTCTTCTTGAGCGGTAAGGTTGCCATTGTTTGAAGACTGGTCGCTATCAGGTAAAGATGCTTGATAACCGCCGCTGATAAGAGACAGCAAGAACGCATTGCCAAAAATTTTCCAATAGTGGTTATTCACTTTATCTTTAAAACCGCTATAACCCATTTGATCCGCACCAGGCATACCGGCTAGATCATACGTTGAGGAATCCGGCAAAATAATCCGATCCCAGCGCAGCATGACACGATCTTGGCCCAGTTTAATATTCGAGTTGTATTGCCCGACAAGGCGCGAACCTTGAGGAATAACAAGCTCGTAGCCGGTAGCTGTGTCGTAGACGTTCTGGCTTACTTGAGCTACCACTTGACCAGGTAAATCGCTATTAACCCCACTAATCATAATCGCAGGAATAATTGCACCTGTTTTAATGGCGTATCGTTCACCAGGTACGCGGCTATTTGGTAAAGCCCAAGCACTTCCTTCTGGCGCTTGGCTATGAAAACCACTTTCACCCGATGAGGCACCACCAAGCCCAAAACTAGAAGAGCTTGCACCACCAGGTAATGATTTTGTAGCGTCTAACAGTTGTTGCCGATAACTATCAATTCTTGAAAGAGTAGAACCAGGGTTACCGCTATAATCTTCGGCTTTCTGTTCAGCACCCGCGACCTCAACACCCGTTCTTGAATAAATCGCTTCAGCGACCCGTTGAGCCTTTGTTGATGCAATTCTTTGGCGTTGCTGTTCTGTTAACCCATCATTAGGAATGTAAAGCAATGGCGCAACTTGTGATGGTCCTTGAAGCGCGGTTTGAGGTTGCCTAGCAACTACTGGAGCTATAACCGTAGCTTCAGGAACGACTTCTTTTTCTGGTTCCTGTTGACCTTTGATAACGCCATCACCCACACCGTCAATTAGTCCAGCATAAGACAATGAAGAAGAACTGATATTTTGTTTGTCCTCTTCTTCGGTGCTTACATCGCTGGAAGCGACCTTGTTTGAATTACTTCTATCAATCACGATATAAGCAAACATACACAAAATAACGCCAATAACACCTACTGCAATAATTAAGGGCTTATTATTAATTCTGCGTACAAGCGGTAGTGAGCGAGCCGATGGCTCACCCAGTGCATCCGGTGAGCTATCAGCATTCAGCGCTAAAACATCCTTGTCTGTAACCATGATTAAAACTCCTTGTTAAAGACAGTCCATTTACTAACCGCCTCAATTTGCGTTCCTTGCGGGGTGGTTTCGCTGCTATAGAGGCGACTAAATTTAGAATCCTCCAGATCCAGCGTCAGCCTAAAACGGTTTTCTGTAAGCACATCAAAAATATAATTAAACTCTCTGCCTTCTGTATAACTCACAGCGAAACCGGAATCTCTCATGCGAGTTTCTAGTGCGGCTCCCAAAACCCCTAAACTTTTTGGATCCATTTCAAAGCTGGTGTGAGCAGCAGGATAAATCTCTGCAAGCTGGCTAACCGCATCATCAGCAATAAATTCAACTACCAGAGACTCAGCCGGTGCAAAATCACCGTACTGAATATTACCGACACAGCCGGTCAAGACTGAGGCCAGAGAAACAAAGGCCAAAACTAATAACTTTTTCATATCCCTATGCTCCTACAAACGGCTAATTTTAATGCGTTCTTGTTTCTTACCGACACCAGCAATCAACACTGCATCTTTAAACACCTGGTCAACGATGAAACGGCCATTCTTCATCCGTGAATTAACCATTGTTTCCTTGCCGTGATTATCCAGCACCAATAAAACCGGCGCTTCAGAGTACGCGGTATCTTCTGGCATTTGGATAATTGTACGAACACCATTGTTATAAACCCGTACCGGCTTCCAAGGTGCGGTACCAGAAACCTTGTATTCAAAATCAAGGTTTTCGATATGCTCGCGCTCAATAGGCAACGTTTCTCTTTCTTGTTGAACCTGCGCCATTTCTGCGTACTTCGCATAGGTTTGATTGAAGTCTTGCGGATAATGGAACCCCATAAACGGAATGAATTTCGTGCGAGAAGATTTCAATTTAATGTGATAACTACGGCGATCTGTACCCACATATAAAGAGGACAACAAACCCGTTTCGGTTGGCTTTACAATAACCTCTGTTTGCGGCAACCCATTTGCTGAGCCTGTCACTACTGGCGTAACAATCCAGCGCACGTTATCACCGGCCTGAAGCGCCTTAATTACTTCACCAGGTTCTAACTTGATAACGCAGACTTCCAAAGGCGCACAAATCATTACTGGTTGAGAAGATCCGTAGTAGTAAGTAACACTACCGTTTTCACCAATAATTGGTTTTGATGCATCGTCGCTGCTACGCCATTGGCGCGCCAATTCAACCGCTTTTGCTTCTTGTTTGTTTAACTTTGGTTCAGCGCCCTTTAAATAGGCTTCTGTTACCGCGTCTGAAGCCTGTACCGAACCTGTAAAAGCTACGGTCAGTGCTAATAATGTTAATAATTTTTTCATCCTTAACTACTCCTGATTATCCTTAAAATTTATAGCTGTTCTGACCAACTGAATGTTTTTACAAAAACCCCATTAGGGTTGGCGTAAACTGCTTTGTAGTTTTCTGGAATTGCGTAATAAACCTGTAGCAAAGCCCTCATGCGTACCTTGCCGATAAGGCCACCTTTTCTATTGCGAACCGTTTCTACCCACTCTACTTCCCACGTTTCGTCTGTTTGTTTCAACGCGGTAGTAATATCAACAGAAACCATTTCGGTAGCGGCCCGAACAAACGGGGAATTTGGCCCTTGACCACCACCAAAATAATCAGTAATCAAGCTAGTTGCAGGATCCGCTTGGTTAATCATGGTATAGGCATCAAACAAGAGCTTTTTTTGTAATGCCCCATCACTAGAAACAGTTCTTAGCGCAAAGATAAACTTACTTAATTGTGATTTAGTTACTTTCTCACGCTCTTCTTGGGTAGTTATTTGTGTGGCTGGGCCAACAACAACAGAACGCCCTAATTTATCTACCTCAACAACATAAGGAACTAGCTTGTTTTGAGAGCCAATAAATCCAAGCCAGCCAACACAAACAAGAACAATTACCAAGCAAGTAAGGCCCACTAACTGCCAGGTTTTCTTAGCTTTTATGTGATCCCCGTACCGTTCATTCCATTCCTTTCTTCCGGCCAGGTAAGGGTTATAATGCTTAACCTCTTTTGGAGCCTTTGCTACTGCATCTTCCGTTGACATATCGCTTCCCTATTGTTGTTTATCTGAATTATCAGAAACGTCTGAATCAACGCCTGATATATAATTACCATTCTCAGAAGCAGAGTCTCCGCTCTGCCCTTTCATGCTTGCTTCAGCCGCTTGGTCTCTCATGGCGCTAGCCATACGCGACCCAGTAGCTCCATGTTGAGTAGAAATGTCGCCAGCGGCTTTATTGGAATAATCCTGACCAAATGACTTAGCCAGGTTCCCCATAGTTGCCGTAGCCATTCCCATTCCACCAGTGGCACCTTCAGCTTTAGCTAACTGGCTTGCCGCACTAATCGCTTGTCCAGCGCCGTATGTAGATTGCATAGCAGCAGCACCGTATCCCGCAGCACCCGCCATCATTGCGCCCGTAGCTGTCATTGCGCTAGTGATAGCACCAGATCCGCTTGTACTTGCAGCCCCATGACCTGTAATCAACGATTCAACAAGGCCACCAATACCTTTAACCAAGGCATATAGAACAATAACGCCTGCCGCGATAACCCCCATTTCTTCAAAACTAGGATCATCACTTAGGAGAGTTGCCCAGTTAGATAAAATCGCGGTACCGATCCCGATTAATAACTGAATAACAAACAGCTTCACCGCTATAGCCAGGATCGTTTTGAAATAATTTAGTGCGTAGCTTTGAGTCCAGCTAGAACCACCAAACGCCAACATAATCACGCCTGCATAAAGAATGATCCATAAGGTCACAAGCACGAAAATAAGCTCTGCTGTTATCAATGCGAAAATGATAAGAATCACAATCGCAATAAGGCCTGCAATAATTGTTGTTCCTAAATCAAGAACACTTAAATCGTCCAGCAAACCAACAGCAACATTTAAACCGAGATCCATCACATTAGAGGGAGTAATTGATGTTGTCCCGCCAGCAATACCGGCTAATGATCTTAAACTGTCAACAATCGTTGTAGCCCAGCCCGAAGAGAAAGTAAGGAGAGCCAAGAAAAAACCAATAACCATTATCTTGTTAACAACAAAACCAATAACACTATCAAACTCTGAATTTTGAGTTGCTAACTTCATAGCCCCCCAAGCCCAATCAATAGCGACCAACAACCAGAATAGGCGATAGGCATAAGTCTTAATGGCAGGCTCCCAGCTAGCAGAAGCGGTTTTATAAGCTATTACAATTTCATCTAAAGCATGGTCTGTTGGCACAGCCGCAAAAACGGATCCGGCCAACAGATATAAAATAACGCCAAATAAAATCTTCATTTTTCAGAGTCCTTTCTGGTTTAAAGCTTTAGAAGCTCTGTCCAGGTGTCTTTTCTGTTACTTCAGTCATTTTGTCGCGTTTTTCTAGTTGCTCTTCGGTTGGTTGCTCAACCACTACGGGTTGCTCTTCGTTGCAACCAGTTAAAAAAATAGGCATTAAAATAAACGCAGTTAATAATAATTTTTTCATTGGAGTTTCCTTTTAGAAATTACCGCCAGGGGTTTTAGTAGATACTGTTGTCATTTTTTTACGGAGGGCTTCACTCATAGCGTGCTCTTCAGCTTTTTGTGCTCTTTCTTGAAGCTGGTACTGCTGTTGAGACATCATTAATTGACGCACTTGCATGAGCTGACCAGCGGTAAAGCTAGCTAGCTGATTACCTGCCTGTACTGCTTGAACCTCCCCAGAAACCCCTTTTGATGAGTTTTGAAGGTTTGCTAATGTCACGGCATCACTCGTTAAGCTTGTGTGCTGTTGCTGCAACACAGCGGCGCTAGATTTGGTTGTTTCGCTACCGTTGGTAGCCCAGCGATCATTAGCCACGTCATAGGCTGCTGAATAATCCGTAATACCTTGGTAATGCTGAAGATCTTTATAATTACCGTATTCACCTGTTAAGTTGCTGGTAGCAAAAGCTAGTGCGCCGGTACGCTTTGCTACTACGTCCAACTGAGACAAAATATTGCTATAGTCTTGGAAGTTATACGTACCTAAGTTCTGAAGGCTTTTATATTGGTTTTGAATCTGTGTTAACTGTTGTTGAAGCTGCGTAACCTGGTTCCCGATCTGAGTAGTTTGTCCGATTGTTTGAGAAACATTTTCCACAAGCTGAAGCACAGCTTGAATATTGCCAACAACATCAACAACCGGAATACCAGAAGCCCGAACTGGTGCAGATACAACCAAAACACACGCCATAAATAAGTTGATGAAAAGTAAACTAAGTTTCTTCATATTTATTTCTCCGAAAAGGATTCAACAGCATCCAACTGATAATTAACGCCGCGCTCATTCAGCCAAACTTGCGGCCACTCTGTACCGTGTTCTTTTTCCAGCTCAAGGACTTTTGTAATCCCTTCCTTATCTGAAACACCAACAAACGCTAAAGCCACAGGGCCAAGAGCTAACTCAAACAAGCGCTGGCCGGTTTCACTTGTGTAGTAATATTGGCGCTTCTTTTTACCGGTTGAAATTATGCCTATCTCGCGTTCATTCAATCCCATACCTAAGTAGAGAGGCTTGGAAATATCAGAGTTAGCTTCAGGATTAGGAAGAAAGATTTTTGTTGCCGTTGATTCGGTTAAAACATCCAAAATGCCCGATTTTGAAGCATCAGAAATGGATTGTGTGGCCAAAACAACACAGCAATTCGCTTTACGCAAAACCTTTAACCATTCGCGAATTTTTTCTTTAAAGACAGGGTGTCCTAGCATCAACCAGGCTTCATCTAAAATTAAAAGCGAAGGCTGGCCTTTAAGCGACTTTTCGATACGCCAAAAAAGATAAAGTAAAACAGGTAATCGCGCTTTATCATCCAGCTCCATAAGAGCTTCAATTTCAAACACATTGAAGCGACTAACTGAAAGATTATCTTCTTCAGCATCAAGCAAATGACCAACATTGCCACCAAGACAGTAAGGCGCTAGAGCGTCCTTAATATCTTTATCTTGAACAGCAACCTGTAAATCTGACAGTGTTTTAGAACTAGTCTTAATACAACTTTTTATGGCCTCACCAATTAAAATACGTTGCGCTGGGGTAGGCGTTAAACCCTGAAGTTTCAACATGGTTTCTAACCAATCCTGAAACCATGAAATGTCTTGTTGTGTTTTTATATAAGACAACGGGCTAAAGGCTAGGTCGGATGTTTCACCGGCAATATCAAAATGATTCCCCCCTACCCCTTTACAAAGAGGCATCATTGAACGCCCTTTATCAAAAGCAAAAATCTCTGCGTTTTGATAACGCATAAATTGAGCAGCAATAACACCCAAGAAAGTAGATTTACCGGCACCAGTTGGCCCTAAAACAAGCGTATGGCCTAAGTCGCCAACATGAAGATTTAACCGGAAAGGCGTATTCCCATGAGTCGCACAGTGCATTAATGCTGGTGAATTTGCAGGATAAAAATCACAAGGGTTGTTTTTTTCTCCAGCCCAAATACTTGATAACGGTAACAAGTGCGAAAGGTTAAAAGTATTCATCATTGGGCGGCGTATATTCTCTTGGCTGTGTCCAGGCAAGGAACCTAAGTAAGCTTCAACCGCGTTAATATTTTCAATCCGCGCTGCAAACCCTAAAGACTTGATTTGACTTACAACCCGTTTCGCGTCCTCTTCAACGTGTTCAAGATTTTTACCCATAAAGAGCAAAACACTGGTGTAGTAACCATAAGCAACTTCACCACTATTAACGTCATTAATTGCCGCTTCAGCTTGCGCCGTCATGTTAAGCGCATCGGTGTTTACTGTGCCTTTCCCTGTTTTAAAAACCTGATCCCAAAGACCTCTAACTTTTTGCTTCCACTTCTTCTTATATTTCGTTAGCTCGGCTTCAGCTTCGTGAGCATCGAGAAAAATAAACCGCGTAGACCAACGATACTCTGTATCAATCGTATCCAGGGCTTGCAGAATTGCAGGGTAAGATTCATGCGGAAAACCAGAAATCGCAACGGGAATAATGTAGTTATCCCCTACTTTTGGAGTTAGACCCGCCCAAAACTCTTGATTACCTAGAAGGGTATCCAGGTACATAGGGATAGGTGGTAAATTGATTGGGTGACTTTCGCCAGTTACGCAACGGTTAATGTAGCTCAACAACTCTTCATTAACGTGTTCTTGGTTATCTTCACCAATATAAGGAACACCACGCATTCTCTTCAGGGAAATTACTGACGAGAGGTTACTTTGAATTTCATCTACACGCTGTTTGAAATAATTTAACGTGGTTTCACCCCGCTCAAACGGTGTGACTTTTTTCTTTGCAGCTTTTTTGCCTTTACTTTGGCCATCATCTTCTTCAAACATCAAATCCGTGAATTTTGCTTGAGCAAGTAAAGGCGGTTGGTATGAAACAATAAAAACATACTCAGACTCGTAAGCGTTACCATTTTGAGTAAAGTAGCTATGGCGCTCTGCTTCTATTGCCTTAGAAACTGGATCTTTAAAGTGTGAGTGTTCGTGTAAGTCGTAATCTTCTGAAGTAACACGGATTGAATCACAGTGAATCATCCACCCGCTACCCAGCTCCTTTAAGGTTCGGTTGGTTTGAACCGCCAGATAGTTTAATTCGGCAGCGATCGCACTGTGATTATCCGAACCGCGATAATGCCAACCAGCAAGCAACGTACCGTCCTTGCAAAGCACAACACCATTATCAATAACGGCGGCATAATTCAATAAATCGGCCAACCCAGGCGCTTTACTTCTATTAATAGCTGTTGCTTGCATAATTGTTAATCGTCCCTGTTATCGTATTTCTTTAAATTTGGCAAAAGGTGTTGAGTTGGCTTTGTAATATGCCCTGTACTTCAGGTGTCGCATATAAACCATTCTCATTTGTGGGTCTGCTTTTGCCATGAGCCTTAACAAACTCATAATCAACATTGTCATCGCAACCGATACCGCAATAATCCAAGGTTTTAATGACGTAAAAATAAAGGTGAAGGCTATGAGAATTGTAAAAAGCATTAATTCCCTATCTCCGCCCATGAACAGGCTAACCCTGTTCATGGCGCGATAGAGTGGCGTTCTTAGCAACTCGTTAAATTCGCTCATTACGCAATATTAACGGGCGTTAAGTGAGCCAAAGCCAGGGTTGCAGAACCCGCACCAAACAGCGTTGACAGGAAGGAGTTAGCACCCACGATCAACGCAAGCACCAGAACGATAACAACTACCTTTCTAGCAAAACCGTCAAGTTCACTACCAAAAATCAACATACCGCCAGCCACAACAATAGCGATAATAGAGATACCCAACGCCACAGGGCCGCTCAGAGACTGCCTAATGGTGTCTAATGGGCCTTCCCACGGTAAACCTGTTGTTGTTGAAGCAACGACATTCTCAGGCATGAGGAAGACCATAAAAGCCATAACAGCAAAGCTAAATAAATGAAGGTTTTTCTTTAAAGTGAGATCCATTTCAATACTCCAAAAGTAAGTTAAAAATTAAACTGCGTGAATTTGATCCAGTTTTTTATTACTGGCGTTACCGTCGATATGTTTAGTTTTGTAGTTGAAGCCGGTTTGCTCATCCCCCGCTACACCCAACACTTCTACGATTTCTGAAACTACCCGTTTACCGTTTTCTTTTTTCATAAACACAACCAAATCAACAGCTCTAGCAACTAGTTGTTTCATTGGAGTGGCTGAAACCTCCCCTATCATTTCTTCAATCCGTTGAAGCGCATCAAAAGCTGTATCAGCGTGTAAAGTACACACACCGCCTGGATGCCCCGTATTCCATGCTTTAAGAAGCTCTAACGCGTCAGCCCCCATTCTCGTTTCACCAAAGATAATTCGCGTTGGGTTGTTCCGTAACATATCGTGCAAAAGAATTTGCATAGTTACGCCATTGGTAGGGTCTGAACGGTACTTATTAAAATTAAGAGAGTGACATTGAATTTCGTCTGTATCCTCAAGAATCAAAAGACGCTCTTCAGGATAGGTGTCACTTATGCAGTCGATAACCGCATTACAGAAAGTGGTTTTGCCGCTACTGGTTGCACCAGCTACAACAATGTTTTTATGGTCGGCAACTGCGGCCCGAATAATTCCGGCTTGTTCGGGAGATATACATTCAACGTCTGTATATTCGTCAAGCGTGAAAATCTTAGTGGCTTTTTTCCGAATTGAAAAAGTTGGATTTTTTACTAAAGGTGGGAGGTGGCCGCTAAAACGACAACCATAATGAGGAAGCTCCCCATTTAAACGAGCTTGCTGATTATTGACCACTTCACCCAAACTATGAGCAATAGTACCAATCAAGGCTACCGCTCTTTCAGGGCTTAAATCAGCGTAGTGTTCCGGGTGTTCCTGAAAAAGACGCTCAACCCAAACGCGGCCATCTGCGTTTAGGTCAATTTCAATTATCGTATCGTCTTCGAGGGCGGCAACAATGTCTTTGCCGAGTTCTTTTGTAAATTTATCCAGTAGGCGGCGCTGCTGAGCATCCATCTTTATCTGTCCCTAGATCGTTATATTTCCTTGCTATTAGCTGCAAAGCATCCGTTGCGCTAATTGGGTGTCCTATTTCACTATTAGTTAATATATATCGAAATACAGGTTTCGGCAAGAATAAAACGAAAATAGGGATATGGAGCGCGTTTGCGACCAATTTGATTTTGTCTAATGAGGCGTTACCCTTTGGGCTTAGCATAACACTAAGGTAACTATTGCTTATTCCAGTAAGCCTATGAAGATCGGCCTTTAACAGGGTTCGTTTCGACATAACGAAACTAAGGTTGCTTGAAAATGCACTAGAAGAAGTTGCCGTAATGTTGCTGTTTGAAGTTGAGAACATATTATTATTAGCTAATAGTTACTTGAAATTACATTAAATGGTTGGCTTAACGCTCGCTATCATAAGCATTAACCGGCTTTCAAATAAAGAAACTTATTTTCTCTTTTATTAAACCGCCCTTCTATACCCACTTAGATTCATAACTTCGCAACCATCAACAATCTTATACACTTATACCAGTATACATATAAACAAGAATACCCTTAAACACCTATAAATTTATATTTGTATACACATATACAGATATATTTGTTTTTATGTATACACACAAACAAGACCAACCTATACTTGTATACAAGTTTCTTTATATACATCTTTACTTGTATACACCTATACGCAACAAGGAGAACCCAATGAAAGTAGTTTCAATTCTTAGTCAAAAGGGTGGGGTTGGTAAAACAACAACGGCTATTAATTTAGCGGTAGCAGCAGAGGCCGACAATAAGACAACGGCTGTATTTGATTTGGATCCTCAAGCTACAGCTTCTTTTTGGAAAGATATACGTGAAAAAGACACGCCAGCAGTTGTATCTATCCAGGCGGTTCGATTGGAAGCTATGTTGAAATCAGCAAAGGAAGCGGGGACGGATATTGTTTTTATTGATGGTGCAGCGGTAGCGCGTGATATTGCTTACTTGGCAGCAGCCGTATCTGACTACATATTGATACCGACCAGAACGGCGGTTTTCGATACCATGTCAATGACACACACTATGTCTATAGCAAAAGAGCAAGGTATACCTTTTACCGTTTTATTAAATTTTGTTCCACCAGCAGGCCAGGAAACGCGAGACGCGGAAAGAATGGTTGAGTCTATGGGCGCTGAAATATGCCCTATTAAAATAGGTAACAGGAAATCCTACTTCCGCGCTCAAAGCACGGGGCTTGCTGTTCAAGAGTATGAGCCAGATGGAAAGGCGGCAATTGAAATCAAACGTCTATACAAGTTTATTTGTATGAGTGTATACAGTAATGAAGAGGTGACAGCATGAGCACCAAAACAAATTCATTGCAGGCCGTACTTGAAGCCGCTAATAAAAATAAAGAACCAGCCCAGGATTCAGCACCAGAAGCAGAGGCAAAGCCTCAAGCTAAGAAGGCCCTCAAGAAACCTACAAAAACAAAATCGTCTGAGTCTTCAGCTAAAAGAGGGGAGGGTACAACTTTAATAGCCGGACACTTCCCTAAAAGTGTTTCAAAACAGCTTAAACTTTTAGCAGTTGAAGAGGACACAACTAACCAGGAGCTTTTAAGTCAAGCGCTGGATCTACTGTTCGTTAAGAAAGGAAAAAAGCGAATTGGGGATTTAACATAGGGTGAATCTTCGACTAGTTGTGTAAAAACACGTTATTTTTTCGACTACTTGTGTAAGAACAGCCTTCATTCTTCGACTACTTGTGTAAATAGTTCGACTACTTGTGTAAATGGACTGATTTATTATTTTTGTATATCAGTAGGTTAGGCGTGTTATCCACAAGCTGAGTATTGTTTTAAGATTTACTGGTTATGGTTTTATTGATTAATACAGTATTGCAAATTGATTTTAGTCTGAAGGTATTTTTCGACTACTTGTGTAAATTCTGGCATTCTTCGACTACTTCTGTAACAACTAAATTAAAGTTCGACTACTTGTGTAAGGTTAACGAAATGGAAAAGGATTCCACTACTGAGCTAAACCTTGTTGATAAACAAGACGATCCTCAGAAAAATATGATACCAGCCACCGAAGATGAGTTATCGCAGATAATCAGCATGGAGGCTAATTATGATCGCTGGTCGAATTTTTTGTTTCCGCACGTAAAAAGTAAAGACCTCTACGGTAGACGAAAAAGAACCTGGTCTATTGATTTACCAGACGGCCAAACTTCTGAAGCTCAAATTGAAATAATTCCCGCCCAAGATGAGCGCTGCTATACCGATAAAACTTATGATGTTTTCTTAGCTTTAATGGAGATCTGGCAGGATCTAATGATGCCTGATGTGCCTATGGAGTTATTTATTGGTGATGTTGCTAAAAAGCTAGATTTGAAGGAAAACGGTAGGGTTGTTGCAATGATAATCGAAGAACTCCGCTGTTTAGAGGAAACAAAAGTTTCTTGGATCTTCTCATTTCAAACAGCCCAAACCAGAGAGGATACATACAAAAATCAACGGGTGTTAGATACCTTTGATTACGTCCAAAAGAAAGAACGCGTTAAAGGTGTAACAAAAACTCGTTGCCTGGTGCGTTTCTCTGAACATATCCGCAATAACTTTAAAAATAAAATCACTATTCCTATTAATTTTTCTGCCAGAAAGAAAATCCGCTCTTCAATTGCAAAGACACTTTATAACCGAATAGACAATATCTTAGCTAAAAACCCAGTGCATGAGCGTACAGCCCTTGGGCTTGTTGGAGATCTAAATATACCAGAAGGGCGCTATAAGCATAAAAGCCAGCGTTTGGAGTTGGTTCAGCGCTTACAAAGAAATCTCGATGGAATAGAGCTGTCACGGTTAGGTGTGTTTTTATCTGTTGATATTAAGGAAACCTCTGACGGTAAAGACTGGAAGTGTATTTTCAAGAAAAGAGGCGAGTCTTCAGTAGTACCCAGGAGCAAACCAAGACTGCCTATTGTTAATCCTGATGGTGATACCAGGGAATACTTAATTGATCTAATCGCTTCAGTCGTTGGATCCAAAGAAAAGAACTACGGGTTATACAACACGTTCGCTCTTCATTACGCGGAAAACATGATTCACCGCGCAATCGGGGAATACAAAGAGCTGACCGACATTAACCCGAATATCGCTAACAAGGAGAGTTACTTTACTGCCCTAATGCACACAATCGCTCACAAGCTTAATAAAGATTGGATAAAACCGTGTGATAAAACGTGCAGATACCGCCCAGAAAACCAATTATTCCCAGACGTTTAATCTTCGACTACTTGTGTAAATTCTCAGAACTTCGACTATTTGTGTAAAAGCTTCGACGGGGTGTGTAAATTTTATTTTGGCGTGATTTAAACAAGGTTTTTTAAAGAGGGGAGGGCGACCCCTTGCTTGCAGGCTAAAATTCGCTTACAAGGGATCTGAGGGTTAAAGGTTCAGTAGAACCATTCCAAGTGTAACTACAGCAGAGACAGCGGCTACAGCGCCGCTTACAAGCGTTATATTCTTTACTTGTTTGTTTCTGTTGGTTTGCTCATTGCATTGAGCAATAAACAATTCAAGCTCCCTACCCATTGAAGCAGATAATTCTTTTTTAGAAACTTCAACTGTTCCCGTTATAGCTTCCCTGGTAGCGTTGATCGTGGCATTAATCATCTTTTTGGCAACTTCTTTCGTTTCAGCGCTTTGTCGCCAATACATTTCCTCAAGGCGTATTTGAAGCGCGTCTAAAGCACGATCAGTATTCGCGGCCATGCTTTCAAGAACGAGCTGGTTAAGTGTTGCTGTAACTAATACTGGATCATCTTCAGTTAGTAGCACTTTATGTTTTCTGGCCACCATTTGAATAATAGCGTCCATATCTAAATCAAGGTTGGAATCCGTTTCAGCCATTTTAATACTCCTAAATCCTTGGAAGGGCGCATAGCACCTGGTGCTTAACGCCCAGCTTAATTAAACAGCAACCGCCATATTCTCAAACAACTGCTTTTTAACCATCTTCAGACGTTGTTTAGCCATAAGTTGAAAATCAGAGCTTTCGATAGCTTCATCAAAAGTTAATTTTGCAGTCAGCATTTGTCGAATATCTTCACCAAATGTTTCTTTTTTCTGTTCTGGTATCACAATGATTGAATGAACAAAATCAGAATTATCTTTATAGGCTTTCATTTGCTCGAAGCCTTTACCGGCCTGCTCGATTGGCCCCCAAAACTCATTAAGCCAAACGACCAATGAAGCGCCAGAACCCTTAAAAGATTCAGAAATAGAGGCAAACCCTAAGATAGTGTCTTTTTGAGCTGGGCCACCCACAACAACCGTATGAATAAATACGTCATGGCCCATTTCGCAAAGCAGTTCGATAACCTGGTTCCCTTGGATATACGAAGCCAAAGGAATGAAGCAAGACGCACCGTTATCAACAACAATAACGTCAGATTTGGAATTAATGATTTCTTCAATCAAACTATCAAATTTGCGAGGGTTAATATCCTCACCTTCCATAATATCCAGATAGGTAGCTCCTAAGCTGGAATAGTCGCTAAAAGTACCGTTTACAGGATCCGTGTCTATTCCTAAAACACTCCTTCCTTGGTCTAGTTTCTGTTGAGTCAAAAACGCTGAAACAACGCTTTTACCAACACCACCTTTCCCTTGCAAAACTAAATGTATTTCACTCATGCTGCTTAACTCCTTGTTGGAAATAATCCTGATAGAAACTAATAGATTTCGTCGTCGTTCACATCTTTTGCGTTTCGTGGTCGTACCGTACTAGAGGTTTTGGATGTTGTAACTTTGATCGGTTTACGAGGCTCATTACTTTGTTCTTGGTTATCACCAGGGGCCGGTTTTTGAACTTCAGTTTGTGGGGCCGAAGAGGGGTGATTGCTGGCCGGTTTCACACCTTTAACAAACTCTTTTATATAACGAGAAAAGAGAACGTATTGAATCGTAATCGACCCTTCATCATACAAGTGCTGCCAAATATCTTTAGCAGACCATCCCTTATCCAAAGCTAATTTTATCTCTTCCTGTTGGGCTAAAAACTGAGTTTTACCCAACCCACGTTTACCTTGTGGGGGGTCAATATCAGATAAAGGCTTTTTTTTCATTGCTTCAACCTTAATTAAGTACATTTAGGTACATTTTGATATACTTTAATACATTCAAGTACACAATAGGCACTATAACACTGTAAGTACCTGAAAATGTAGCTCATTCTCATAATAATGTACTACTATTTACTGGCGTATATTTTAAATAGAGGGCAGGATGTGTGAAACGGGCCACCGCCAGCATAGCTGTTGTGTCCGTTTCACCAAACGTATTCGCGCTACGCGCTCAATGTCTCCTGTTCTGCGAAGCAAATTTGCGGCTACCGCCTGAAGGATAAAATGCTATGAGTGACAGCGAAAAAAGAAAGCGCCACCGAATCCTGAAGGTACGTGTCACTGAAACTGAAGAAGCCGAAATTAAGGAAAACGCCAAAATGTGTAGCCTTCCAGTTTCTGGATATTTGAGAAACTTAGGGCTTAATTATTCACCGTCCAGCACCCTTGATGCTGACCACGTTTTAGCGCTTGCAAAAGTAAATGGTGACCAAGGCCGGTTAGGTGGATTATTGAAAATGTGGCTAACGAATGATGAGCGGTTATCGCCAGAATTTGGAAGCAAAATTGACAGCCTGTTAGCTGAAATAGAAAAGACTCAAGAAGAGCTATTACGGGTTGTTACGAATCTATGATTGCCAAGCGTTCACCTACTCGAAATGATGGCGGCAGCAACTTTAAAGCGTTGGCTGATTACATTACCGACCAGAAGAATAATGGTGATAAAGTCGAGGCTCAAACAATTACTAATTGTCAGTCAGAAAATCGTGATTGGGCGCTGTTGGAAATCGAAAAAACCCAGGCCAAAAATACCCGCGCTATCGGCGATAAAACCTACCACTTAATCATTAGTTTTCGAGAAGATGAAAAGCCGGATCCAGAGCAATTAAAAGATATTGAAGAGACTTTGTGTAAGTCGATTGGTCTAGGCGATCATCAAAGAATAAGCGCGGTTCACACTGATACTGACAACCTGCATATTCATGTAGCAATAAACAAAATTCATCCTGAAACTTTTAGGATGGTTGAGCCTTATTACGACCATTACAAAATAGGTGAAGTTTGTCAGGCTTTGGAAGCTAAGCATGGCCTTCAAGTTGATAATCATTCAGTACCAGGACAGGTAACGGATCGAAAAGCGATACCTGTTGATGAAATGAGAGCTGGCGGCTTAGTACCGTTAGCTGATTGGATTGCTGAAAGGGTGGATGCTAACAAAACAAAAAAATGGCAGAGCCTTCATAAAGAGCTGGCTGGTATTGGTGTTGAATTGAGGCCACGCGGTAACGGGTTTGCCTTCGTGGATCTGGCGAGTGGCACAGCCGTTAAAGCCAGTGCTGTTAATAGATCTTTTAGTAAAGGCCGGTTGGTAGAAACTCTAGGTGAATACCAGGCACCGAATAAACAGACCCAAGCTATCAAACCAAAGGAGCTTTACCAAGCAGGGCCGGTAAACACTGGGACATCTTTGAAGCGAGTTGAGTTATTTCAGCGGTTCACGACTGAAACAGCTTCAATAAAATCAGCGAAAGCAAAGGATCTGGCTGCGCTAAAGGAGCAACAGAAAGAGGCGCTTGCAGCTATCAAAAACAAGTACCAGGTAAAGCGGCTTGAGCTGAGGCATGGAAAGGTTGTGTCCATGCGAAAAACGAAAAAAGGTTTTCAATCACTGTTGAAGGCTGAAAGGCTGAAAGAAATTGAGCGGGTAAAAGCCGAAATAGCCAAACAACGCGAAACGATCAACAAACAGCATGGCGTGAGTGATTGGCGCGGCTGGCTGGCCGAGCAAGCAGGGCAGGGCGACACCGATGCTTTGGAGGCGTTACGTTTTGCGAATAGAAAAGGCGACCCGAAAAAGAACAGTATTAAAGGCGAGTCTGAAAGCCATTCTCTATATCAGAGCTATCAATACCATATTCACCGTGACGGCAAAGTAACTTATCAAATAGCCGGTGAAGGTTTTACTGATGAAGGTAAACGCTTAACGCTAGGAAAAATGCCTGGTGATGAGGCGTTAGCAGCCGCTATAAAAATGGCCGTTCAAAAATATGGCAATAATTTAACCATTGGTGGATCCGATGAATTTATTGCTAAGGCTTCAGCACTGGCTATAAAGCATGGGGCTAAGGTTGGTAACGTAGTTCCCAATACTGAAAATAAGCCGGTTTCAGCGAAAGATCCAATACAAGATTACATTAATGAACGAAATGAGAAGTCAACAAGGATTTTCGATATAATGAAACATCGGCTTTATAATAAGTCCGATGTTGGTACGGTTGAAGTGGCTGGACTGAGACGTTTTGATGGTGTTAAAGCTGTTCTCTTAAAACTAAATAATGAAATACTGGTTTTAAAAATCAGTGATTCTCAATATAGGAAACTAAAATCCGTTAAGAACGGATCCACAATTAAAGTTGATGCAAGAGGCCGAGTTTCGGCAAAAGGTGTAGAACGCTAGGAGGCGACAAAGGATGGTTCAAGCAACAGGAAGTGATGAATATGGATTACCCACCCAAGCAGGAAAAAAGAAATTTAACCCCGTTATCGTTGGCTGCTTTGTGGTCGTTACCTTGCTTTTTTCAAGCTGGATAACGAGCCAATACCTTGCCAGCCAATTTAACTACTCTGCGGCTTTAGGTGGTATCAATCACCTTTATACGCCTTGGGCTTGGATAAGCTGGTTCTCAGAGTACGGCGATCAATACCCCGAACAATTCAAAAAAGGACTATCAGCCGGTTTGCTTTGTGCTGGTACATTTATTGGTCTGCTGGCCCTTTATCGAACACTTGTTAATCGTAACGCAAAAAAACATGCACATTTACATGGGTCTGCGCGGTGGGCTAAGGAGCAAGAAATTAAGGATATGGGGTTGCTACCCGATGAAGGTGTTTATGTTGGAGCCTATAAAGATAAGAAAGGCAAGGTTCGCTATCTTAGACATAACGGGCCCGAACATATTTTATGTTTCGCGCCCACCCGTTCCGGCAAAGGTATTGGTTTAGTGTTACCAACCCTTTTAAGCTGGAAAGAATCAGCTTTTATTTTAGATATTAAAGGTGAAAACTGGGCTTTAACGTCAGGCTGGCGCAGCAAGTACGCTAAAAATAAATGTGTTCGTTTTGATCCATCAAACCCAACGCATTCAGACCGCTTTAATCCACTCGAAGAGATCCGCGTAGGTACTCAATATGAAGTGGGGGATGCTCAGAACTTAGCTTTAATGCTTGTTGATCCGCTTGGAAAAGGCTTAAACGATCATTGGTCAAAAACCGCCTTTTCGCTGTTAACAGGCGTAATTTTATATGAGTGCTATTTATCTGAAGAAACCGGCGAACATACCAACTTACCCAAACTAGCACAGCGTTTGTCAGATCCTAACCAACCGATTGATGAGCTTTGGGAAGAAATGTGGGGTTATACCAGATCCCCAGTTGTTCAGGCCACAGGTCGAACAATGATGGATACGCCCGATGATGAGCGCGGTAGCACCGTATCAACGGCTAAATCATTTCTATCCCTCTATGTGGATCCGGTAGTTTCCAAAAACGTAGAGAAGAGTGATTTTAAAATCCGTGACTTTATGAACGGTGAAAACCCTATGTCGATATACCTGGTTATTAACCCAGCCGACAAAGGGCGTTTAATGCCGTTAATCCGAATTGTTTTATCTCAAACAATCCGTACTCTTGTTGAAAAGATGGAGTTTAAGGATGGGCGCAGTGTTCGACACTACAAACACCGCCTGTTACTTATGCTCGATGAGTTTGCCAGCCTTGGCAAAATCGAAATTTTAGAAGAAGCCCTTCATTACATGGCCGGTTACGGCTTAAAAGGCTATTTGATCGCTCAAGACGTTGAACAAATCCGAAGTCGTGAGCGTGGGTATGGTACTGAAGAAACGGTTACTTCAGGTTGTCATATTAAAAACGCATTTGCACCAAATAAGCCAGAAACGGCTAAATACCTTTCCGAAATGTGTGGTGACACGACCGTTACTAAACAGGCGATTACCACCAGTGGTAAACGTACTGGTGTTTTCTTGGGTAATGTCAGCCGGACATTCCAAGAAGTTAAGCGCCCACTATTAACACCTGATGAATGCCGCCGGTTGCCTGGTGCAATTAAAAATGCAAAAGGCGAGGTAGAAGAGGCTGGTGATATGTTAATTAGTGTTGCTGGTTTCCCTGTTGTTTACGGTAAGCAGATCCTTTATTTCAAAGACGATACCTTTATGAAACGGGCGCAAGTCCCAGCTTTAGGTGCTTCACCAGTTTATTTAAACAATGAAGTGAACCAGGTAATAGACGCAACCCCTACTGTTGAGCCGGAATCTCAATTAGTCGAAGAAGAGCCAAGATCAACTTCTACCCAGGAACCAGAAAAAGAGCCGGAACAACCGGCAGTAGATATTAGTGATTACATGGAAGAAGAGCCTCAAGAAAACACGGATGATTCAAAAAATGGCGAAATTAAATTGGACTTTTAGCCTTTTAGCTGGCGTTGCCGTTATTGGTATTAGTGCCGCTTGGGTGTCGGGTATACGTTTCAACCAGACAACCAGTTATCCAAAAGGCTTTTATAAATTGGTAGACAATCAGCCTCAAATCGGTGATTTGGTGATGGCTTGTCTACCTTCCGGCAAAATGGCTGAAATGGCCTTGGAGCGTGATTATCTACCGTTTGGGTTTTGTGATAGTGGAACAATCCCACTTCTCAAACGATTAGCCGCTACGGGCGGCGACACGCTCAATTTCGATGAGCGGGGTTTGTCTGTTAATGACGGGGCCATAATTCCTAATACTAAACAAAAGCCGCTGGATCCTTCAGGGCGGCTTTTGCCTCTAGCAATTAGCGGCATGGTATCCACCGATGCCGCTTTTCTTATTAGTGACTACAACGCTAATTCTTTTGACTCCCGATATTTTGGCGAAGTGCCAATAAAAAATATCCAAGGAGTCGTTAAACCACTAAAAACTTGGGAGTAGTAATTCTATGGACAGAATATTTGTAGCAGAAAAACATGATGTAGCGGCGGCTATTGCTGATGTCCTTGGAGGCTCAGTAAAAAAAGATGGTTACTATGAATGTGGGAATGACGGCGTGACTTGGTGCGCTGGCCACATGCTTGAGCTTTGTTCGCCTGAAGATTACGACGAAAAGTTTAAAAGCTGGTCGTTGGATCATTTGCCAATCATAAATATACCTTGGAAATACAAGGTTATTTCTGGTCGTGGCAAACAACTTAAAATTATTAAGTCTCTTCTTGAGAAAGCGAAAACCGTTGTTCATGCTGGTGATACTGATGGTGAAGGGCAGTTACTTGTCGATGAAATCCTAGAGTTTTACCGAATTGAAAAGCCGGTAAAACGGGTTCTTATCAACGACAATAACGAACGTCTGGTGAAACGTGCTATTGATAACCTTCGTGATAATTCAGAATTTTACGGCTTATCGCAAGCAGCTTTAGCGCGCAGCGTTGGCGATCAACTCTATGGCTTTAATATGAGCCGTCTTTACACACTAAAAGCTCAACAACAAGGCGCTGAAGGTGTTTTTAGTGTGGGTAGAGTACAAACACCCATTCTAGGGCTGGTTGTGCGCCGTGATCGTGAAATTGCGGCCCACAATAAGCATTTCTATTACACCTTAAAAGGTGAATTTCAATTTGATAATTATGCGTTCCCTGCAATGTATAAGGCCACAGAAAACGCATCTACTGACGATAAAGGCAGAGTCACCGATAAAGCGTTTATTGAACGTATTGCCGGTGACTGTAAAGGCCAGAAGGCCGTCATTAAGAGCGTGGAAACCAAAGATAAAAGGGATCTGCCACCTTTGCCTTATGACCTGCTTGAATTACAGGCTGATGCCTTCCGAAAATTCAGCATTAAGCCCGATAAAACGCTTAAATTGACACAACAACTGCGCGAGAAAAAGTTAATCACTTATAACCGCTCAGATTGCCGTTATTTGAGTGAAGAACAGCACCAGGACTCTCCAATCGTTTTAGATGCAATTGCCAAGAATGCACCTAACTTGTCGGGTGCTTGTGAAAAGGCAGATCCTAAAATCAAAAGCCGCTGTTTTAATTCTGACAACGTGTCTGCTCACCACGCGATTATTCCAACAGAAGCCAATCACAGCGTTGAATCATTGGCTGAAAACGAGCGTCAACTTTACTTGTTGATTGCGCGTCAATATGTCGCTCAATTTTGGGAGCCAAAAGAATCAAAAGTAACCACCGTTGAAATTGAATGTGCTGGCCATTCATTCAAAGCGACTTCAACAGAAATCGTTAATCCTGGTTGGAGCCGCCTTTATGCAAACGATAAAGATAATGACGAGGTAAATAAAAAAGTTGGCGACGATGAGGTTTCTTTAAATCTGGCTGATTTAACAGACAATCAGGCTGGCGAATGCTCTTCAGTTAAAACTGAAGAGAAAGAAACAGCGCCACCAAAACCTTATACGATTGCCACTCTATTGAAGGATCTAAAGCGTGTGGCCAAGTACGTTGATGATCCCAAAATCGCCGCTTTGCTTCGTGCAAAAGATAAGAACAAAAAAGGCGAAAGCGGGGGCATTGGTACACCCGCAACCCGCGATACCTTTATTGTGAAACTTCAGGATCGTGGTTATCTGACTGAGAAAGGCAAACACCTGGTATCAACAGACGTTGGCCGTGATTTTTACGATGCTTTACCAAGCTTCGCCACTCAGCCAGATATGACGGCACTCTGGCATGAGCAACAACAAGATATTGAAAATAACCAACTCGAAACCAGCCAATTTATTAATGATTTGGTTACATCTGTTACAGAACACGTCGAAGAAATCAAAGACGGTAAGCTCAATATTAAAGCCGCTGAAGGCGTTAAGTGTCCAAGCTGTGCGACAGGATCCTTACACCGTCGAAAAGGCGCTAAAGGCTTCTTTCATGGTTGCAATAACTATCCAGAATGTAAAACAAGCTTCCCTGATAAAAAAGGTAAGCCTGATATGGAGCCAAAAGCAAAACCAGATTTAACTGATTTTGAATGTGGTGAATGCAATAGCAAGCTGATTAAGCGTGTCTCTGTTAAGAAAAAGAAAAAAACCACTTGGTACGGTTGCAGTGGTTTCCCGAAGTGCAAGAAAACCTATTTTGATAAGGGTGGTAAACCGGACTTTAAATAGCTAAGTTATTGATTTAACTTGCGACCTCAAGTTACAAAAAATGATTTTTAAGTAAACGCCAATAGGAGATTTATATCATGGCTGACAAGGAAGTAGTAAAGGAAAAACTGGCAGACGTTGAACTGGGCGCGGAAGTGGAATTTGATCCAGATGAGGCCGAATATTTGGGTGCTTTTGAAGATGATTCTTTAAGTGAAGAGGATGCTTTAGAAAGTCGTTTTGATGATGAAGGCTAACTAACAGGGAGTTAGGTTATGGATCCTAAAAAGGAATATGGGGATATTGAATTTGTTGCTGATACCAATCAACACCAGGTATCACCTCAACCGCGTTTTGTTCTTAAACGTGAAAACCCAGAATGTGAACCAGGTAAATCAAAAAGCGGGTTGCTAGGCCCGTTTAAATCTTGGATCCGTTCAGGGCCGAAGGGTGACAAGTGAATAAGGAATCATTGGTTCCCATTATTGAAAACTTCCAGCGAGGCTATAACGGAAATATTCCGTTAAGTTACAGGGTTGCAGATCATGTAACGGCTGTTTATGGCAGCGAGGCAGAAGGCCACGGTATTGAAGGTGGTTATCATGCAAAAGCTAAAAAAGTGGTGTTGATTGCTAGCGAATTTGATACCGCAGAGCAGGTAGAGCGTACTTTGCGCCATGAAGTTTTAGGACATTATGGCTTAAATACTTTTTCACCTGATCAAAAACGCGAGTTGCTGGAAGAAGTTTTAAAAACCCGCGAGGAACCAACATTAAAGCCAGTTTGGGATTATGTGAGTAAAAATTACTCAGCCGTGCCGGATCTGGTTAAGGCTGAAGAGGTTTTTGCTTTTGTAGCTGAAAGTAAGCACTCATATCTTCAACGTAGTTTCGACAATGTGAATGCTACTTTGCAAAAACTACTGAGAGAAACCGGCCTTTCAAGCAGACCATTAACGCTATCTGAATTGAGAGTAGAAGCCCAAAAGATAGCAAAAGGGATTCGGAACGGTGAGCGTGTCCAGCGCACTTTTCCGAAGAATGATTTTAGCCAGTTTCGTAAGGATGAAGAGGCTAAAAATGACAAGGAGTTTCAAATGAAAAACGCTAAAAGCCCAAAACAACCCTACCATGAACGAGTAGGGCAACAGATCATTGACCAGTTAAAGAAAGGTACAGCGCCTTGGCAAAAGCCGTGGAAACCAGGCGAATACATGATCCCTCATAACCCGACAACCGGCAAAGCTTACAAAGGGATTAATCATCTTGTGTTGTCTATGAGCGGGTACTCGGATCCTCGGTGGGTGACATACAACCAGGCTAAAGCTAATGGCTGGCAGGTTAAGAAGGGCGCTAAGTCAGAAGGGATTCAATACTGGAAGTTCCAGGAGCAACGCAATAAAACAGATGAAAACGGAAAACCAGTTTTAGATGCAGACGGCAAGCCCGTTAAAATCACTGTGAAACTTGAGCGTCCAAAGACATTTTATGCCAACGTGTTTAACGCTCAACAGATTGATGGAGTGCCAGAACTGAAAGTAGATCCGGTGGCGTGGGATGCACACGAACGAGCTGAAAAAATTCTTTTAAATTCTGGTGCTGATATTTCACATGACCAGGCAGATCGTGCTTTCTATACCGTTATTCGTGACGAGATCCATTTGCCGGATAAGAGCCTTTTTGATACGTCAGATGCCTATTACGCTACAGCTTTGCATGAGCTTGGCCACTGGACAGGCCATAGCTCAAGGCTGGATCGTGACTTGTCTCACCCGTTTGGAAGTGAGGGGTACGCCAAAGAGGAATTGAGGGCTGAAATCGGTTCTTTTATGTTTAATTCTGAATTGGGTTTAGGTCATGATCCGAGCCAGCACATAGCCTATGTTGGTAGTTGGATTAAGGCGCTTGAAGAAGACCCAATGGAAATTATGAGGGCAGCGGCAGATGCCGAAAAAATCAAAACATTTGTTTTAGATTTGGAGCAGCAACAGGAATTAACCGAAGAGCAGGCGTTAAATGAAAACCAGGTTCAGGGCTTAGAAAAAGCCGGTGATTACCTGGCGCGGATTCACGGTCACGAAGTATCTGAAACCGATAAAGCTCAGTTAGTCGCTAACATGAATAATGGTGATGCGCCGGTAGTGGCAGCAATAACTTTTGCGTCGGAAAACAAACTACCTCTTTCAAACGAAGGGTTAATTTATAGTGCTTTTGATACCTTGGGTATCAATAAGCCACCTACCAGCTTCCCAAGTGTTCATGCTACTCAAATTGGGCCTAGCACAGAAAAGCATTCCTTTATTTACAGGATTTCTAGTGATAATGCTCAAGCCGCGAACAAAAGTTTTTATGGTGAAATCGGTTTAAATGGTTTCACTGGTGAGCTGGTTGGCGAAAGTATTAATAATGGAGAAAGTATTGAACCGGCGGACTTTAATGAATTTAAAGCTGTTTTGAAGTCGATGGATCGTAGCTACCTATCCTCAAGCGGCCTTGGTCACATTATTGAGGCGCATGATCGGTTAGGCGTGGAGCCAGAAGTTTATACCAGTTTACAGCAGGCTCATACTGATGCTAATCCAGGTTACAGCCCTCTTGAAACATGGAGCAATTTAAGAACGATTGCAGAAGAAAACGGGCTCACTGCTAAAGTTGAAATTAATCATTCTACAAATAATTTCGCACCGCCTTGGATTGTTACTTTTAGTGATAAAAATTCACGCGGTTCTGTATCAGACCTTCAGTCTGATATTTTCCTTGATGGAAAATCTTATTCTACTTTTGACGGTGAGCGATATTCAAAATCAGGCACCTTTGCTAGTACCGATTCTGAAACTCAGCGCCGCCAGCTTGAAGGCTGTATTGATGTTTACAGAGAAGCAGAAAAAACTTTAGAAGCTAGAGACTTGTTAAAAGAAACTGGCGAGCCAGGTATCTCCCAACCTAAAGAAATCACTCAAGCGGAGCAATTCGCAGAGCTTCAAACAAATTTATCTACTGGCGTAATCAATGAGGGCGATTACCAGGAGGCCACACAAGATCTATTAGGTGTTCGGCTTCCCGCTGATTGGAGCGGTGATGTTCAAATTCGCGCTTTAACAGAAATTGATATTGTCGGTGGCGAAAAACAAATTAATTGGGCTGAAAGTGATGCCCAAGCCCAGTTTTTCGGTGTTTATGCCAAAGAAACTACCGGCCCTGAAATGTGGCTGGCTGATTATCCGGATCGACAAGCTGCTGAAGAGCTTGGAGACACATTAAAAACCCTTCACAGCCAAGCTACAGGGCTTGAGCTACCAGAAACAAACCAAAGCCTAGCCGAACAGAGCAGGGAGGCAAATATGACTAAAGCAGGGAGCAGTAAGCGTTCAAAAGTACCAGGAAAGGATCGTTTTTATCTAGCCGTTCCTTATGAAGAGAGAGGTAAAGCAAAAGAGCTAGGGGCTAGCTGGGATGCTTCCGCAAAAAGTTGGTATATGGATGAGGCTTTTCAGGATAAAGCCACTTTCGAGCAATGGTTGCCAGATGCGAATCGTCAGGAACGCGGTATTCTTCCCCAGGAAGAATTTAAGGACGAACTTCAAGCCGCTGGCTTTAAGTTTGAGCATGGCCAACTTCCAGATATGGACGGTAAACGCCACCGAGTACCGCTTGTTGATGATAAACCAGGTATGAAAAGCGGTATGTACGTTGGTTATCTCGATGGCAGACCCGCAGGCTTTTATGAAAATCATAAATCGGGCGTTAAATCTAACTGGAAAGCAAAGGGCGTTACTCTTTCGCCAGAACAGAAAAACGCTATGTTGGCTCAAGCCGAACAGAAGAAGGCGCAACGTGCAGCAGCTCTATTAGCTCAGCACAAACACCAGGCTAAACGCTGTCAACAGCTTTGGGCGCAGCTCAAGCCGGTTACTTCTGATAATGCCTACTTGATGGCCAAGGGCATTAATCTTAATGAAATGAGCGACACTGATCTGAAGCAAGACAAAAAAGGCCGTTTGGTTGTTCCAATCCGTGATGAGCATGGTGATATTTGGGCGATTCAGCGAATCTCAGCCAACAGCTTCAAGACTATTAAAAAAGGTAGTCGAAAAGCCGGTGGTTTTAACGTGCTTAACAGTCGCAGGTTAAACTCGCCCAATGGCGTAATTATGTATGCTGAAGGCTTATCAACAGCCGCAACGTTGGCAATGTCTCACCCTAATAATCCAGTTATATCTACGATTGATGCAGGTAATATGCCTGTTGTAGCTGAAAAGCTGAAGCGGCAATACCCGAATCACCAACACCTATTTTGCGGTGATGATGATAGGTTTAACAGCAAAGGTAACAAGGGCCGAGATAAGGCTGAGGAAGCGGCGGGTCTAGTGTCAGGTGTTGTGGTGTTTCCTCGGTTTATAGCCAACGAGAAGAAACACAGTGATTTTAATGATCTGTATTTAGAAAACGGTTTAGATGTTGTTAAGGCTCAATTAGCTGGTTCCTTGGGGCGATTACAGGCTCAAGTGAACCTTGACCGCCGCGAGCAACGAAAGGTCGCACAGATCAAGCCAGATCCAAAGGAGCGGGATAAAGAAAAGGTTAAAGGACGGTCAGCTTCAAGATAATTTACTAACAGTTCACCTAAGAAGCATGAAAGCCCAATCAAATACTTTTTGGTTGGGCTTTTCGTAACAAAGCGCCGTGTGCCACCGCGCCAAGGCGTACCGGATTCTACGAAACCGGACATTTCAACCTCACCACTTTAAGTTACCCCTTTGCCGCCTTCGCGCGGCTTTTTTGTACGCTAGTTGTGGGTGTGGACCCCATCCCTGACACAGTGATTCATCCAGAGGGGATATGCCGGAGTTTGTAAGGCAGCTACCGACCCACAGAGACGTTCGTGAAACTCGCAGTATAGTGACCCCTCTATAACTATACCACTACAGGTGGTAGATGGATCTCTAAGGACGGTTAAACAAGTAATTTTACCAGTCCCCAGTTACACTTCCCCATCTCGAATATTTAGATAGGATTAACCACATAAATGGCATTTTCTAAAATTACTCCAAGAGCCGCAGCGCCAGTATCTCCAGATTTGCTTTTCCGAGAACTGCCTCGGCGTAAGTTTCCTGATGTATTACCACATCAACAGTCGATGATGCAGAAATACGCAAATGAAGCAGTGTCTGAAAAAGATGTCGCTTTGCAACTTCCAACCGGAAGTGGGAAAACATTGGTTGGGTTATTGATAGCCGAGTGGCGGCGGAGGAAGAACGGTGAAAAAGTTGTTTATTTGTGCCCAACCAAGCAGTTAGTGCATCAGGTTGTCGCTCAGGCTGAGCAAAAGTATGGATTATCGGTTGTTGGCTTTACAGGATCACGGCGAAACTATTCCCCCTCGGATATGGCAAAATACAACCAGGTGGAAAGTGTCGCTGTGACTACGTACAGCAGTATCTTCAATACCAATCCATATTTTGATGATGCTAACGTAATTATTGTCGATGATGCTCATGCCGCAGAGAACTACGTGGCGGCGTTATGGACATTGAATATCGCTAGGCAGGGTGAAGGTAGCAGTGTTTTGCACGGTGTTTTGTCGAGTCTGTTTAAGGAACATATTGATCCTGTCAGCTTTTCTAGGCTCGTTGGGCATTCCAGTAGCCCTACAGACCTAGCCTGGGTAGACAAGTTGCCTACACCCGTATTACTCAATCTTCATGATGAGATATGCGAAATACTCGATACTTATACTGCGCAGAACGATCTGCGCTACCCATGGTCAATGCTTCGTGATCATCTTAGGGCTTGCCATATCTATCTGACCAATTCCGAGATTGTGATAAGGCCGTTGATACCCCCTGCATGGACTCACGACGCTTTTCAGAACGCGACTCAGAGAATTTATATGTCGGCCACCCTCGGCGAAGGTGGTGATCTAGAGCGTTTGCTTGGGAGGAAGAAAATTTGTCGATTACCTGTACCTGCTGGTTGGGATACCCAAGGTGTTGGCAGGAGGTTCTTTGTATTTCCATCATTGTCACTCGATCTTGAGGAGACCGTTCAACTTCGCCGTTCTTTAATGCAATTTGCTCCAAGAAGTCTTGTACTTGTGCCGAGTGATATTATGAGAAGAGAGATTGCTGAAGACGTGGGTCAGCATTTATCTTTGAGTGTCTTTTCGGCTACTGACATAGAAGAGTCAAAAGATGCATTTGTCCATTCACAGCAGTCAGTGGCTATTGTCGCTAACCGATATGACGGGATAGACTTTCCAGGTGATGAATGTCGCTTGCTTCTCATTGAAGGCCTGCCCAAAGCGGTAAATGCTCAGGAGCGATTTATTATGTCCAGAATGGGCGCAAATATACTATTTAACGAGCGAGTTCAGACTCGAATAATACAGGCTATTGGGCGATGTACTCGGTCACTTGAGGACTATTCGGCTGTGGTTGTGACGGGTGACGAGCTTCCGGATTATCTCGCAGATCCCAGAAGAAGAGATTATTTTCACCCTGAGTTACAAGCGGAGTTGTGGTTCGGAGTGGAGCAGTCAAAGGATAAAACCCTGACTGATTTTGAAGAGAACTTTAATCTATTTATTCAGAATGGTGAGGAGTGGGAAACGGCAAACCAGGCAATTGTTGATCAGAGAAATATCAGTGCCAAGAAGTCTTTCCCATGCATTGAGCAGCTATCGAATGCAGTTAAGGCAGAGGTGGAGTATCAGATAGCTATGTGGCAGCAGGATTATAATGAGGCTCTTGCTAAAGCTGAATCTGTAATAGGCATCTTGGTCGACGCTGATTTACGCGGATACCGAGCGCTTTGGGAGTATTTGGCCGGCTCAGCTGCGCTTATGGCTGCTTCGATTGGTAATCCCGCGATGGATGTGAAAGCTAGAGAGCATTACTCTCGTGCAAAATTGGCTGCTCAGGGTATTCCGTGGCTTGTGAGACTTTCTCAGGTGAGCGGAATAAAGCCTGCGCATCAACAGGCTGAAGAAGATCAGGTTCGACCCATGCTCCAAGTTGAGAGAATTGAAGCTGTATTGACTTCCCTTGGCACAACTCACGACAGGAGCTATACCGAGAGAGAAAGAGAAATATTAGAGGGATTGGAAGATGAGAACCGGTTTGAGAATTCGCACAAACTGCTGGGCGAGCACTTAGGTTTTGATGCGGGTAAAGAAGAGTCTCCAGCCTCACCTGATCCCTGGTGGCAATTGGGAAATATTTGTTTAGTTTTTGAAGATCATGCCAATGCAGACGAAAGCTCGTCTTTAGATGCCACAAAGGCTAGGCAGGTGGCATCTCATCCTGCTTGGATGCGGGACCATGTTCCTTCATGCCAATCTACTGATGTAGAGATAATTCCGGTCTTGGTTACACCGGTCTCAACTTTATGTCCTGGGGCTGCGCCGCATCTGGGCGGGGTATGTCTATGGAAATTGGAAGATTTTAAAAGTTGGGCGAGTGATGCCATGGCGGTCGTTCGAGAGATACGTAAAGGATTTGTAGAGTCGGGCGACCTTATCTGGAGAATTCAGGCTTCTGAGGCCCTACAGTCAAAGGGGTTGGATGTTACGAGTATTGCCTCCAAATTGAAGTTTCAAGTGGCGAAAGAACTGTTAGTCGAAAAGTGATATGAGTACGGTGTACCGTTGCGAGGGTTTATCCAAATGGATGAAACGCTATGTCCTAAAGTGATTCACAAACCGCGTTCTCAAGCGTGAAACCCCGATCAATTGCCCCTTGATTGGGGTTTTTTATTCGCTATGATGAATCAAAACATAAGAGATTTGATTCATGCCAGAAACACCCGAAATATCGCCAGAGATGCGCCTCTTTAGCCCTGACGGTCGTAGGCTCTACCTAACGGCCAAAGAAAGGGCGGATTTCCTCGATGCGGCCAGTCACGAAAACGTGATTGATCGCATGTATTGCCATGTACTGCATTATAGCGGTTGCCGTCCTAGCGAAGCCTTAGAGCTTGTCCCTGAGCGAATATTGATTGAAGAACGTGCTTTGGTATTCCGCTCTCTTAAAAAGCGTAAGCATGACAGCAAAGGCCGTTTAAAGCAGCCGAAGTACCGAACGGTACCGATGCCCGAAACGGTGATCGAGCATCTTGATCTGGTGTTTAACATTCGGACGTTGCACCGAGACAAGAAACGCCAAAAGGATCTGGTTAAGCCTTTATGGCCAATGAGTCGGCCAACAGCCTACCGGCTTGTTAAGCGCGTGATGGATCGGGCCGGTATCGTTGGTAAGCAAGCCACTGGAAAAGGGCTTAGGCATGGGTTTGGGGTGGCAATGGTGACAGGTAAAAAACCATTACCTATTCATGTGCTGGCGCAACTCATGGGGCACTCAGATAGCAAGGTGACTGAAATTTATTTGCAGGTTGTGGGGGAAGAAAAGAGTCAGTTAGTCGCCGATGCATGGGAGCGATAAGGGTGTTAGACGTCAACTATCTTGTCCGACCGGTCACCCTAATTGTCGCCGAACATAAGGGCGAAAAACGGAGGGGTTATACTAGGCGCGAACAAAAAGGTAATTATTATGAATCCTGGAAGTAAGTCCGTTGTGTGGCTGTTCGGTGCATACCGCATAATGTCCAGAGAGAGAGGCCAAAACCAAAACGGTTATCCCATGAACATCCATACAATATCAAAAGCAACGTACTCAACTTTTGAGGAGGCCTGCGCGGCTACGCTCAAAAAGTGATAAAAATAAATGTGTTTCTTTGTATTTGTAGACTATATATCTAGTCTATTGCTTGACTCTACGGCAATAGACTTGTAATCTAGTCTATACAGTTGAAGAGGTATAACTATGCTTGAAGAAATCGGTTCTTATGATGCAAAAACAAAGCTCCCCGAAATACTCCGGAGGGTTGAAGCAGGCGAGGCATTCACAATTACCAATCGAGGTAAACCTATTGCCGACCTCGTGCCAAGTCGCACAGGGAGCCGTCTGAAAGCTCAAGCTGCCATTGAGAACATCCTCAAGGCCAAGAAGCATGAAACTTCAGACGAAGAGTTAGCCGATCTAAAAGAGAGTGGCCGCAAGTGACAAGGTTCGTATTGGATAACTCAGTTGCTATGCGTTGGCTGCTAACCAGCGAAAAGGCATCCGATCAAAAGTATGCCGAGGCTGTTTTAAAAACACTCTGCGAAACAGAAGCGAGCGTACCCAACCTTTGGCACTTAGAGGCGGCTAATGTGCTACTGGGGGCAGAAAAGCGTGGTGAGCTGGATATGGGCGAGGTGGAACGGTTTATTTCTCAGTTAGAAAGCCTGCCTATTTACCTTGACCATGGAACTGCTCATCAAGCCTTTAACCGAACATTGGTGCTGGCTAAAACGTATAAGTTAAGCAGCTATGACGCGGCATACTTAGAGCTGGCTATTAGAGAGGGTGTACCGCTGGCTACTTTGGATAAGGATTTGATTAAAGCGGCTAAAAAAGCTGACGTGGAAATTTATCTTAAATAACGAGGCATAGAAATGGAATTAAATACATCACTAACAGCCGAACAAGCAGCCTTTGCCGTGTGGCTTGAAGAAAAAGCGCCTTACTTGTTATCGTTATTTGATTTTGATCTGCCGGGTTTCTTGCCTGAAAAAGTCGAGCAGTATTTGGGTGTGGCATCCCACGGCCAAGCAATCATGGCGCGGTTTGTCCTGGGCGTGTGGCGGCATCAGGATCAATTCGATTTTGACTTTATCGAAGCGGCCAGCACTCTTGATAAAAAAAATATGAAGGTAATCACGGACTGGCTTCAAAACCCGCTTTGGCCGTAAAGGAGAACTGAACGTGGAAGTAAAAACTTGTCCTGATACTGGGAATGAAGAAATAAGAGTTGGTGCCAGCAAGATCGACAATTCAATAAGATTTATATACCAGCCAAGAGAGACCGTTGTGAAAGTGGTTGCCAATACCGCGATTGGTTATGTGTCTGCAAAGCTGACAAAAAGCGTTGAACTTAAAACAGCGCCTTGGTCTGGTGGTTTGATTTTAGTTACTGATAACGGGATCAACATATCTCTCGAAGAATCAGATTATGAAGAGGTGGGAGAGTGGCTGGAAAGCCATGGAGTTACAATTCTGGTTACAGCCAGTGAATCAAATTAACGAGGGAACAATCAGAGCGCCGAACAGCGACAACCGCCGATAACCATAAGTGTACTCAGAATTGGCGGATTTCTGGCCCAGACGGTTCAGCAGCCATGCACTACCAATGGACAGGCTGTCGCCCAGATCGTGCACCGCATCGGCCATGATGGCGGTGCTGTTGGTCAGCAGGCCACCAACGAATTCGATAACGGTAAAAAACAGGTTTAAACAAAAAGCCAAGCCAATTCGCTTGGAGCTGCCATCGTGTGAATGCTGATGCATACGTTATTTCTCCAGTCGATGATTGGCCTGGCGTTGGGTATCTAAACGATTAATGATCCTCAGTGCCGCCGATGGGCAGGGCTTGTTCGATCGGACTGACGTAGACCCAACCGGATATGTTAGGTCCGATTTTTCCGGTTTTTCGAATGATCAAGGTCACCTCATCCACCTGATTGTCTTCACATACCAGAGATAATTGGACTTCTGAGATGACCACGCCAGCTTCGGTTGAATACGCCAGTTCCCGCTCCCCTAAGGGCTTCAAAGTCCCTTTGATATCGAGTAGTGATAGGTTTTTGTAGCCTGCGTCACGCAATGCATCGATGACATCGGCGGATCGAACGTGGTGGATAAAGGCCGTAATTTGTTTCATGTGAATACTCCAAATAAATTCGCTATTGCTGTTAGATGGATCGCGACAAGGGAATACTTGCCGCGATCCAGCGGGTATTACTCAGCGATCGGTTCGCCATTGTTATCAATCGCTTTTGGCCTTCGCCAAGCCAGTCGATACAGGCCGGGGAGCACCAATAGCGTGAGTAACGTGGAAGAGATAATGCCGCCGATAACCACCGTGGCCAGTGGCCGCTGAACTTCCGCCCCGGTGCTGGTATTGAGTGCCATCGGCAGGAAACCTAATGCGGCCACCAGAGCGACCATCAATATCGGCCGCAATCTCAACATGGCGCCGCCCAGAATCGCCTGCTCGACGGATTCACCGCGATTGAGCTCATCCCGAAAGGCCGACACCATCATGACCCCCGTCAGTACCGATACACCGCATAAAGTAATAAACCCAACACCGGCGGTAATCGAGAGGGGGATGTCCCGTAACCACAAGGCGATAACGCCACCTGTTAGCGCCAGCGGTACGCCACTAAAGACCAATGCCGCATCTTTTGCTGAGCCAAAGGTCATCATCAACAGCGCAAATATCATCACCAAGGTGACGGGGACTAACAGGCTTAAACGCTGAGAGGCTGATTGCAGTTGCTCAAAAGTGCCGCCGTACTCCAGCCAATACCCAGGTGGCAATTTCACCTGTTGCGCCACTTGGCCCTGAACTTCCGCCACAAAGCCACCCAAATCGCGACCGCGAACGTTTGCGCTGACCACCAGTCGCCGCTTGCCGTTTTCACGAGAGATCTGATTAGGTCCAGGCGCCAGCGTGAGACTCGCCACTTCCCGCAGTGGCACGTAACCGCCGTCTGGCAGCGGTATCGGCAAACGTTCCAACGTGCGCAAGTCACCCCTGACGCGCTCGGCTACACGCACCACTATCGAGAAACGCTGATCGCCCTCAAAGATCAGGCCGGCTTCCTCACCACCCGTGGCGGCGGCGACCACGTCCTGTACATCGGCGACATTC
>Ga0209578_10000267_pt1 | contig 80844 bp, 46 predicted proteins | sample tdAd472_FD_187127 | JGI IMG/M metagenome (GOLD analysis project Ga0209578, IMG submission 187127) | Marine sediment microbial communities from the Atlantic coast under amendment with organic carbon and nitrate - tdAd47.2 (SPAdes)... | ecosystem: Environmental > Aquatic > Marine > Coastal >...
GGGTGTTGCAGACAAGCAAATGGCGCGTGTGTTAGCTTCTTTTTTTTGTTTTGTTTTTTTCTTGTTGTAGGCCAGAGAAGACAGGCAAAAGGGCAAAGGGCGAAGGGAGACCGGCAAGGGGGGGGGGCGAGAGAAGAAGGAGCGTGTATTTTTTCACTTTTATCACCTTTTATCACCTTTTTCAGAGAGAGAGAGAGAGAGAGAGAGAGAGAGAGAGAGAGAGAGAGCGAACGAGTTATTGTTGTTTGTCATTATGGCACGGGACTCACTTCTTACGCGGTCTTTTCCCTGTTCGCACACTTTGTGCAAATCCCGCCGCGGTGCGCTCCTGTGTGACAGGGCGACGAGTCGGGCGACGGGCCGGGCGACGGGCCGGGCCGCGAGCCCCATGCCCCGCCGGGCTCGTCGGGTGTGTGACAAGGCCCCCTATCAGAGGAATCATCGACACCACGTGCCTGATCGACCAGGCAGAGTAACGTGGATGGGCGGGTGCGCTCCTGTCGTCGTCGCCGTCGTCGTCGTTGTCGTCGTCGTCGTCGTCGTCGTCGTCGTCGTCGCCCGATGAATTATCCACGAACGGGGGGGGCCGCCGGCGCGTGCGGGGGCGCGGCATCTGGACAGACAGCATCTGGGCGGTGCCGTCGGCCGCGTCGGGCATGCGGTGGAGCCCGCGGCCCAGCCGGTGTGCAGCCGCCAGCGCCCTCTCGGTGGTGAGCAGACCGCGCGGGTTGGCACGGGGGTCTGGCATGGGCTGTGCCGCCGCGCGTGCTGCGACGTGCTCGACGTGCTCGACGTGCGCCGTGTACTCTGCCTGCAGCCGAGCGCGCTGCTGCTGCTGCTGCTGCTGCTGCTGCTGGCGCTGCTGCTGCTGGCGCTGCCCGAGCGATTGGAAGTTACGGCGGGGTAGCGGCGGCGGCGGAGGCGGCGGTCGCGACGGGGCCACTCTCGGGTTTGGGTGTGCGGCATTGTATGCGCGAGACCGCCACTCTTCGTTGCGCCGCACGATGCGCATCTGTTCGGTGTGGGCATGCGCCAGGCGCACGCGGGCCGCAATGTCGGCCTGCATCCGCGCGTTCTCTTCCCGGGCCATCGAGAAGGCGTCGTTGTCGCGCTCGAGCGTGGCGATGGCAGCGGCAATGGCCGCGTCGTCGGCGTCGTCGTCGTAGTCGACACGCCCGCCGGGGAACGAGGTGAACGGCACGTCGCCGGGCATCGGGTCCGGCGGCGACAGCAGGTCGGCCGGCGCGCGCCAGCCGGCAGGCATCTGTGCAATCTGCACATGCCCCGCCGCCGCCGCCGCCGCCCGCCGCCGATACTCGTCCGATCCTTCGGGGACGCGTCGGGGGCGCCGCGGCGCCCACACCTCGTATCCAGCCCCCAGCGTGGTGGCGACCGGCGCGTCGCGCCCCACAAACACCGCGGTGCATGTCGCAGGGCCTGTCGCAGGGCCTGCAGACGGGTCTATGCAGTACACCAGCGCGACGACGCCCATGCACTCGGGGCACGGGATGCCCTTGGCGACGGAGCCGCTCTCGCCCCACTCGAAGAAGCACCCTGTGTGGTAGAGGTGGCCGCACGGCAGCACGGTCACGGGCGCGGACCGCTGGATGTCGTCGGTGCACACCGCGCACGTGTCGGCCACGGGCTCGTTTGCGTACGCGACGGCGGCGCTGCGCTCCGAGATCTGCCGGACAATGCGCTCGCGCGCGTTATTCGTGTCGCGCGGCCGAGAGTCCATCGGGTTGCAGTTTTTTAAGCCGGTCTGTGCAAAGGGGTCTTCCCGTCCTTTGGTCCTTTTTCCTCTTTCCTTTTTCTTTTTTTATTTTTTGTTTGCTTTGGCTTCTCTGTTAGATTCAGACATCGATGTCGACACTCCGGGTCCCTGGGCCGCCGCGTCGCGCTGCAAACGCGGTAAAGTCAAAAGGCCGCACCGTCGCGCCGGGGTAGCCGACCGTGGGCGCGCTGTCGGCGGGAACAACCACCAAGATCGTCTCGGTCGCCAGGTAGGCGGCCGTCGCGAGGAGGCCCTCAGACACCGCAGCGCGCGTCGACACGACAACGACACGCGGCGCCGGCGCAAAGCGGCACCGCGCGACCGTGTCCGGGCCCATCGGCAGCACCGCACGGTCTGCCAGCGACACCGGCGCGTCGTCGCCGTCCAGGCGGCACAGCACGGCCTCCAGCGGGTGGTCGCTCACGGCGAGCGCGTCGTAGGGCACCAGCGTCTGCCCCGCGTCGCGCACAAACAGCTCTGCGACCGCGCGCTGGCCGCCGTCGGGCTCGCGCACGAGCACGCCGCGGCGCAGGCGCATCCGCGGCATGTCCGACCCGGCGCGATACACGGCCCCTGCGCTCTTGATCAGCGCGCCCTCGGTGTCGTACAGCACGAGCGCGTCGGGGTGGCTGTCGGCCACTGCCGTGTAGAACGCGCCCAGCTCCGCGGCGTGCGCATCGGCGTCTCGGGCAGGCGGCGCGTGCCTGAACACGCCGATGCACTTGATTGTGGCCGTCGCCGGCGCCCCGGGTTCTATGACGTCGGCAGAGGCCCGGGCCAGGGCGGCGCCATCCAGGGTGGGCAGCGCGCACGCGCGCGCCAGCTCGTCGATGCCGAGGATGGCCGCGAACGGCGAGGCGACCGAGCCGAGGAGGGCCGGGGCCAGCGGCGCCGCCGCCGCGCCGCACACGATGATCTGGACATCCGCCGCGCGCGCCACACACGCGTCGACGAGCGCTAGCACGAGGCGCCAGTCCCGCAGAGGGATGAGATGCGCGGCGTCGATAATCAGCACACGCAGCGGAGATCCCGCAGTGTCGGCCGCAGCCGCAGCCGCCGCGCTCTCGAGTGACACGACCGGACAGTCGCACAGCGCCGCAGCCCTGGCCCGTCCCGCACAGGTGGGGCTGACGACCAGGCGCTGGTCGGGCGGCGGCAGTGCCGCCTCCCCCTCGGAGAAAATGTCGACGGAGAGCGCGGCGGCGTGCTCGACGCGGCCCTCCATCCAGATAACGCACCCGCGCAAGGCGGCCGCGCGCGTCAGGACCGCGTCGAGGTCGGCGACCAGCCGGGCCGGCGTAATGAGGTCGAGGGCGGGCGCGCCCTCGGCGGCCGGCGCGCTCATGCGCGCGACGAGGCCCATGTCGGCGAGGGCGTCGGCGTCGCGGCCGTCAATCTCCAACGACTCGCTCTCGACGTCCCACACCCAATCATTGTGAGCGCGGCCATGCTTCCACAGCCGCGCCCACAGCGCCGCCGCCCGCGCGTAAGGGCATCCGCCGGCCGTGGTCACCAGGGCGCCGCCGCCGCCCTGGCGGGCGATGGCGCGCAGCTCCGCGCGGTGCGCATTCCAGTGGTCGTCGTGCTGGGGGAGGGCGGCGCCGCCCTCTTCGGCAGCCTCGGGCGTCATCATGAGCAGACGCCGGAACCGCGGGTCAGTCCGCGCCAGCGCGAGCACGGCGTCGTAGGCCAGCGGCTCCTCGTAGAGCCCAAAGAGGTGCGCGGTGACGCTGGTGTGGTGGACCAGGTCGGCGAGCAGCGCGGCGCAGTCGTCGTCGGTGCTGGCGAGATGGCGCGCGCGCGGCATCACCGGCCAGGCGCGGTAGAACGCGTCGCCGCGGAAGCAGTGCCGGTGGACGGCCGCGACGGCGGCGCGGAGGCGGGTGTTGCCGATGTAGAGGATCTGGCGCATCGTCGTGACTGTGCCGGTCATCCCCGTCTCGCACAGCACCGTGCGCCGGTTCAGCCCGACAGCGCGCATGGGCGCGGGCGCGTGGATGGCCAGCGCGCGCAGGACGGCGCGCGCCGTCTGGGGCCTTTTGCGCCGGACGGCAATCATCCGCAGGTTGTGGTGCGTCAGCGGCCACTGGCCCTCGACGGCCTCGGCGAGATACGTCACGCGCGGCGACACGGCCAACAGCCGCTCGCGCGGGACGCCAATCCGCACGGCGACGCGCACTTTCGGCGCCGCCCGGCGTCGGGGGCGCCCTCCACCGCCCCCATCTTCGTCGTCGTCGTCGTCGTCATCGTTCTCTTCGACGACGCCGAAGGCGTCGTCGTCGTCGTCGTCGTCGTCGCCGGCCATGTTATTTCTGCTCCGTCCGCCAGGAACCGCGCTGACACCTACGCCCAGGTCTGCGCCCGTGTGCTCCTCGAGAAAGAGCGCCGCGAGCGGGTCGGGCGCGGTCGCGTCCATCGCATCCTCGTCCTCGTCCTCGTCCTCGTCCTCGTCCATTGCGTCCTCGTCCTCGTCCTCGTCCTCGTCCTCGTCGGCATCCCCGTCAATGGTGCGGTCAAGCTCGGCGACCGCGCGCCGGACGTTGGATGCGGCTACTCGCTCGGCCTGTGCCGCCGCCGCCGCGTGGGCCTCCTCCGCCGCTCTCCGCGCTGCCGTGCCGCGCGCTACTTGCTTCTCGATGACGACGATGGCATCCATCACGAAAAACGAGGCATGTGGATCTAGTGCCCCCCGTTTTGGAAACGACAGCGCGACCGACGCGATGCGGTACACCGAAAAGTCGATGCGCGCGTCATCGGGCAGCGCGTGTGTCGGCGGCATTGTGTTGCTATCTATATGCTGTGTGTCTCTCTCCTTTTTTTGCTTGCATACCAAGAAGGAGAAGGAGAAGAACACCAAGAAGGGGAAGAATACCAAGAAGGAGAAGAATACCAAGAAGGAGAAGAATAAGAGGAGGAGGACGTGAATTGATATCCAATATACACGCCAAGTTTGCACGGAACGGGAATACAGACACTAGAGAGAGAGAGAGACAGAGAGAAAGAGAGAGAAAGAGAGAGAAAGAGAGAGAAAGAGAGAGAAAGAGAGAGAAAGAGAGAGAAAGAGAGAGAAAGAGAGAGAAAGAGAGAGAAAGACCATAACAGATGAATGCGATCGCGGCCAAGGTGAATGCGCGCGTGTTTATGCCACCGGATGGCGAGCCGACGTACGTGGTGACCAACACCGCCGACGGGTGTGTGCACTTTACGACGCCGGCGCCGCCGGGCGTGCTCGCAGAAAATGTCGACATGGAGTTTGTGCTGCTGCCGGTGGCAAACTCGGCAGTGGGCGTGCCAACGCTGCTGCTCTCCAGCCGCCAGCCGGGGGGCCCGCTGGCCGACAAGGTCATCCTCTACTCGCATGGCAACGCCGACGACCTCGGGACGATCCTCCCGTACATCTTCCACCTGTGCGCGACGCTGGGCTGCGCGGTGATGGCCTACGACTACCGCGGGTACGGTCACGCGCGCGCGCCCGGCAAGTACCCCACCGAGCAGACATGCTACGAGGACGCCGAGGCCGTGCTCCAGTACCTCGTCGCTGCCAAGAAGTACGTCGAGTCGCAGATCATCCTCTTCGGGCGCAGCCTCGGGTGCTCGATGGCCATAGAGGGCGCGCGCCTCCACGGGCGCGTCCACGCCGTCGTCCTCGAGGCGCCCTTCCTCTCCATCCTGGACATGAGCAGCGCCTGGCCGCTCACGTACTTTCCGGGGTTTCCCAACATGTTTGCAAACCGCGACAAGGCGCCCGAGGTCGTGCGCGCGGGCGCGGCGCCGATCCTGATCATGCACGGCACGGCCGACAGCATCATCCCGCACCTCCACGGCGAGGAGCTGGCCATCGCGTTCCGCGCCGTGCTGGGCCGCAACCAGGACCGCCTCACGCTCGTGCTTGTGCCAGGCGCCGACCACAACAACATGTGCGCCGCCGAGTTCCACGCGTTCTACATGCAGGGGCTCGCCGACTTTCTCTTTACCATCCCTCCCTACCCCCAGCAACAACAACAACAACAACAACAATAAACAATCTCGAAAAACACACCCAAGAGCGTGCGTGTCGACCGTGATCGCAACCCCCTGACAACACAAAAAACACACGGCATGAGCTCCGATATCTCTCCAGCGCTGGTCAAACGCGGCTACGGCGTCGTCCGGGCGGCGGTCTGCGAAGCATACACGATCTATGAGGCGGACGGCGCGTCCGTCCCCGTGCTTTATTTCAATTTTTTTGACTATAACAACTACCCCCCGACATCGCGCGATGCGGGGGCTGTGCTAAGGACCGAGCTGGAAGCGTCGGGCCTCACGCCGCTCGAGAAGATGGCGTGGAAGGGCCTGGTGTCGCGCCGCGTCACCGCCAGCCTTGTGCAGGAGTTTCCCACGATCGAGCACCATTGGAAGAGCCAGTTGGTGGGCGAGGGGGACAATATGAAATTGGTCAGGCTGTTCAGTCCCATGCCGGCGGAGGGGTCCGACAGCGGCATCGTGCGGATTCCCCCGGCGACCGACTCTTCCTGATCTATGCTTTCTCTCTTTGTCGTACTTTCTCTCTTTGTCGTACTTTCTCTCTTTGTCGTACCTTCTCTCTTTGTCGTACATCACCCCAAATAAACATCTCGAGAAAAAAAAACATACATCCCCTGCTGGTTGCAACCCCATACACGCCAAACGGAGAACCGGAGAAATGAGAGACTGCCACGCCATGCGTCAGCATTTGGCCGACACCGGCGTTCGCGTCATTCGGGATGCCTTTCTCAGAGACCGCCTGCACTTCCTGGAAACGATCTTCGATCCGTCTGAGCCAGATATCTATGTGTTTACCTTCGTCCTGTTCGACCCCTCGACGCGTCTCGTCGCGCCGACCGTCGTGGATGCCGCATTCTACGAGCAGATGGCGTCGGTCCCCCATGACGAGCGGCGCTTACTCCAGGCCATGATCTCCAGTCGCGTCTCGGGCGAGCTTGGGCCGATGTTTTCAGACCTCACGTACGCGTCGCGCGCTACGTGGCGCCCCGCACGCCCGCCAAACTGGGATATGCGCGTGTTTTGGTTTGAGTCTATGCCGAGCGCCGGCGTCGATTGTAAGGCCTTGCGGCTTGTGTTTTTCACTGAAGAGGAGTAGGATGGAAGGGTGATATGAATAAATGTGTGTTTATTTTGTTCCATGCCGTGGCTTACTCCAAGTCATACATGTACTTACCCAAGACCCCCAAAGCCCCCAGGAACATGGAGACCACGACGCCATCGGTAAACCCTTCGCGATTGGCGTCCGAGGCACGCAGCGTCGAGTTGGCCGTGACTTGCACGTTCTTGATTTTCGCGGCAGCCAGGCGCCCCTGGGCGACGCGCAGCTGCTGGAGAAGTTTCGCACTCGCTTGAGGATTCATCACTCTTTGTCTGTCTGTCTCTTGCAATCACAAGACACCCTTTTTGGTTGGTTCAACTTTTTTTTTCTTTGTTCGCAAGAGAGCGCATCATGGGAGACAGCAACAACAACAACAACAACAATGACAACGACAATGACGACGACGATGACGCGTCGTCCAAGCCGCCGCCCAAGCAGCGCCGCCGCCGCCGCAGTCGCCGCACCGAGACCGACGCCATCATGCTCGGCGCCGCACCGCTCATGGACCTCGGCACGCGGCGCGGCGGCGGCCTGGTCTCGCAGCGCATCCCCAAGACCGTCGAAAACCTTGCGGCGCTCAAGGCGCTCATCCGCCGCGCGCGCACCAGTCTCCGTGCCGCGCGCACACACATCGCCGCCGCCATCGCGTACGGCGCGTCCGAGAGCGCCGCGTACCATGCGCTGGCGTGCACCGCGCACCGCGCGACGCTGGCGCGCGTCGAGCTCGCGCTGGGGGTCGCGCGCCGCGCGGCGCGCGTCGGCGTCCTCTCCGCGGCCGACTACAGCAAACACGCCGGCAGCGCCATCGCGGGGTTGCGGCGCGTGGCCATGTCCGAGAAGAGCGACAGCGCCGTCTACCGCGTCGTCGACGACCGCCACGCCGGCATCGTCGCCGAGATCGACACGCTCCAGGCCGCCGCGCTCCACAGCATCGCCGGCATCCGTATCATCGTTCGCAAGATCGAGGCCACCGAGGGCGCCCAGCTCCTCGACGCGCGCGCGGCCGACAGCGCGGCCGACAGCGCGGCCGACAGCGGGGCCGACACCGGGGCCGACAGCGGGGATGATCTGGGCGCGTCATCGCCCGGGACGGCGCCCGGGATGGCGCTCATGGTCGTAGAGCACCCGGACGAATGGAGCGACGTAGGCGACAGCGACGACGGATATGGCGACGGACATGGCGACGGTGCCGGTGTCGATGATGGCGACGCCGACGGTGCCGCGCCGCCCGCTGACGCCCTCCCGGCCATCATGCCCCGCGCGCCGTACGACAACCGGCTAATAGCCCCCGGGTGGATTTCTGTTTGCGACGACACCGTGCTGGCCCTCGAAGACCCGGCCATCGCCGACTTGGGTGTGCACTACGCCGCGCCGTCGTTGTCGTCGTCGTCGCCGTCGCATTCGCATTCGCCTTCGCCGTCACCGTCGCCGTCACCGTCGCCGTCACCGTCACCGTTGCTGTCATCGGCACCTTCGCCCTCGCCGGCTCTCGTCAGCGCGGCCAAGAAGGCCGTAGGCAAAGGCAAAGGCAACGGCAAAGGCAAAGGCAAAGGCAAAGGCAAAGGCAGAGGCAAAGGCAGAGGCAAAGACAAGCCGCCCGGCAAGCCGCCCGGCAAGCCGCCCGGCAAGCCGCCTGGCAAGCCGCCTGGCAAGCGCCGGGGACGGCGCGGCGGCGGCGGCGCCGCCGGTTCGGCGGCCGCGGTGGCCGCGGCACGCATGCAAGTCCTCAAGGCCGCGGCGCGCGCGACACTGACGCCCGCGCCCGCGACCGCCGCGCGCCGCCCGAGTTCGGCGCGCCGCGACGCCGCCTACCGCGTCTTCCGCCGCGTCGACCTCGCCAAGATCACGGCCATGGCCGCCGCCGCGAGCGAGGGCGTGCTCGACCACAGCCAGGTCGACAAGGCCTTTGCCATCTACGACAAGTGTGTGCAGATCGTCGTCACCAACGAAAATCTGGCCGCCGGCGCCGCGCGGACCGCCGAGGCCTTGGCCGCGCGCCTCGACGCGCTCTTTTCTACCATCGACGCGACATACGCCGAGCTCGCCGTGGCCACGCCCTACGTCCATCGGGTCCGTGCCCTTTGACGTGAGAGATAGCATACTCTTCCATAAATCACCCCGTCTTTTGGCGCCAAATTTTCCCATTCAGCATAACGGCCCGACAAGAGGCCGCCCGCCAGCCACGCTCCCAAAAAGATACCTACTAATGGAACCCGACCGCTCCGGCGCCAACACCGGCCTGCCGTGGAATTCCAAGTTTTTTGTGTACGGCTCCGTGTTTGCCATCTTCGAGACCGTGCTGGCCGTTGTCGCCAAGATGGCCTTCCGCCGAAGCGCCGCCGTCGCCTACGCCGCGGCCAACGCCGTCCTCGCGCTCGCGTGCGTCTACGCCGAGATCCGCCCCGGCTCCAGCGTCGTCTGGCACTTCGCCGTCATCGGCGCCGCCATGCTCTACCAGCTCCTCCTCTCCGCGCGCGACCTCGTCGCGCCGCCGTGGGCCGTCGCCGTCGCCGTCGCCGCCGTCGCTCTCCAGCTCGCCTTTGAAAACACGCTCATCATCCGGGGGACCCAGCTTGTCATCACCAGTTCTGCCGCCGCCGCCGCGCCCCCGCCCCCGCCTCCGCCCCGGCCCCCGTCCGCGGCCCCCGGCGCCATGGGCGGGTCCGAGGAGCGGATGCTGCCGGCGCCGCCGGAGCTGACGTACGACACGCTGTGCGCCCACGCGCTCGTCTACAAGTATCGCCGCGTCGGCGCCGTGCCGCTGCTCGTGTGGATTGCCGTCCCGCTCGCGCCCGGCGGCGTGTTTGCCATCCGCTGGTGGCAGGTCGCCGTCACCGCCGGTCTCTGGTATGCGCTCGCCGTCACCGAGAACCGCAAGCGCGTCTGCTTTGAGAAGATCGTCCCCGTACCGCACGAGGCCGCCAAGTGCGCCGTCCTCCTCTACCTCCCGCCGGCCGCCGCGTGGCCCCTCGCCGCCACGCTCAGCCTCGCCAACGTCGCCATCGTCCGCTGGCACCGCCGTCGCCTCCGCGCCTCTGCCCGGGACTAGCATGTCGCTTCTTCCTCTTCTTCTTCTATCTCTCCCTCTCTCTCTCTCGTTCTATCTCTCCCTCTCTCTCTCCCTCTCGACAAACAACCAACCAATCAATCAATCAATCAATCAATCAATCAAAAAAAAAAAAGAAAATGAGCAAGAACGTCTCAATGCAACTGGCCACAGTGACGAAGGCGCTGGAAAACATTCCACTGGAGACGCCGGCGCAGCACTGGGCGCGCGCCCAGAAACAGCACACGGCGGCGACGCGCCGGCGGCTGATGGTGTCCAAGGCCCGCGCAGCCGCGTTCGCCATGCCCTCCGCGGCAAAGATCAGCACGGGCGGGGCGCGCCACCCGGTGTACCGGGGCCGGTACTGCGCCCCGCTCGAGCAGCCCTACGACGCGGCCATCAAGATCAAGCGGTTGCCGGCGCGCGACGACGGCCATGCATGGGAGGCCTTGCTCAACGAGGCGCACGTCATCGAGGGCCTGGGGGGCGGCCACCCCAACGTCGTGAAGGTCCACACCATCCTCCTCACGCCGTCGGACGATCTTGTGATTGTGATGGAGGTCTTTGGCGGGTCGCTCCACGACGTCATCGACGGCGGGCACGCGCCGTCGCTGGCGGACGCCCAGCGCGTCACCCGCCAGATCCTGGCCGCGCTCGCCTTCTGCCACACCAACCTCATTCTCCACGCCGACGTCAAGCCGGCCAACGTCCTCGTGTCCGCCGACGGCCGCCGCGTCGCCCTCACCGACTTTGAGAACTCCATCCGCCTGCCGCGTACCGGTGGCGTACGGGTCCCCGTCTTCAGCGTCAATCCTCTGTCCCACCAGGCGCCCGAGCTGCTCCTGCACAGCTCCTTCCGCTTCGAGCCGGACATCTGGGCGCTCGGCTGCCTGGTCTGCCTCCTCTACCACCCCGCGCTGCTCCCCGGCGCCCGTCCCCCCTTTTGCGCCGAGGCCCCCCAGGACCAGCTCAACTTCATCCGGCACCTCAGCGGCCCCCTGCCCCCGTGGTTTGCCCAGTACAACCGCAGTCGCGAGGCGGCCGCCCACCCCGTCAGCGTCGACTACGAGGGCGGATGGAGCGCATCGCCCCAGTACGACGCCGAGATGGCCCACATCCCCGTGCCCGTGCGCGACCTCGTGTCGCGCATGCTCACCGTCGACTGGCAGGTGCGCCCGACCGCGCACACGCTGCTCAGCGACCCGTTCTTCTATGCCAAGTTGGAATGAGCAGATAATAATAATATATTCAACCCGATATACTACTTTGACTCGTCTTCTTTTTCTCTCTCTCTCTCCCTCTCTCTCTCTCTCTCTCTCTCTCTCTCTTGGATCTTTTTCGGGTGTCCTGGCGGCTTTACGCGTTCCGCCGCTGCGCGTCCAGGGCGGTGGTGTTGACGAGCCAGACGTGGAACTCGACCATGTCGTGCAGCAGGTAGTTCAAGTTGAACCGCCCGGGAGGAATCTCGCGGACAACCGTGTCGACATTGTGCGACTTGAAGTGCCGGCGCGCGTCCCGGCGGAGGATGGCCTCGATGTGCGGCAGGTCGTTGCGGTAGACACACGTGTGCGGCATGTCGGGCTTGACGCGCTTGAGCCCCGTGGAGGGCCCGATGAAGTAGCGGGGGCACGGCACGGGGTAGGTCTCGACGGGCAGGATGGGCGCCCCGGCCAGCTGTTTGGGCTCGAGGGCTTTCAGCGCAAGGCACAGCACGCCGTAGGTCTCGCGCGTGAAAGGGTGCATCTGGTTGAACGCCTGGATGGCGGCGTCGTTCACCTCGATCTCCGTCCGTCCTTTGCAGTCCACCTTGGTCGTCTGTGTCAGCATTTCCAGTTTCCCGTCGCAGCTCACCGTGTTGTCGGCCGACGCCGCCCCCGCTCCCGCCTTGCCATTGGTGCGCCCGCGCGCCGCTTTCTTTGCCGTTCGGGCGCCAGGCGGCGGGCCAGGCGGCGGGCCAGGCGGCGGCGCGGGGCGCACGGCGTCTGGCCGAGCGACGCCGGTCGCGATCAGGGCCGCGCGCTTGTACCGCTCGGCATCGGCCGACTGTCGCTGGAGCATCTCCTGTCGCCGAGTCGCGGCAGCCGCTGCATGGTCTTCTGCCAGGGCGGGCGGCGGCGGCGGCTCCGCCGCCGGTTCTCGCTCGGTCGGGACAGTGTCGCCCTTCGGGGTTTCCTCTTCTGCCGCCGCTGCTGCCGGCGCCTCGGCTTTGTCGGTGCCGGCGTCGTCAGCATTGCCGGCGTCGTCGGCATCGTCGGACGGGACCGGTGGAAGGTCGAGTTTGGGCACTTGATGGTCGCCTTCGCCTTCGCGCTCGTCTTCGCGCTCGCCTTCGCGCTCGCCTTCGCGCTCGCCTTCGCGCCCGTCGTCCTCGCGGGCCGCGTCTTCTTTGTTTGGTGGATCGGGCGATTGGTCGCCTGCTTGCATACTTGTGTTATTTTTTTTTTTGTTCCCACACTTGGATTGTCTTTGTTTGTTTCTTCTTGGTTTAACCCGGGAGAGAGAGAGAGAGAGAGGGAGAGAGAGAGGCGCGTCCAGATACGGGGCAGTCCATGTTTGGCCATATCCCCATTGTTTCGTAATCTGCTAGTCGTCGTCGTCACACGCTGACACCGCCGCTACTCATGGTCATGAGCCCTCTGGTGTGTGTCAAAGGGGCGGTGCGGGAGAAGACTCGTCGGCACATCCATATGATGCACATGAAATATTGCACGCGACGATGCTCTGGGATCCGAGAGATGGTCAGCCGCCAGCACGCGAGGCCCAGTGATACGACGACCACGGCGAACACAGCCAGCCATGTGGTTGCCGCCCAGACGGGTGTCTGTGATACTGCTGCTTCAGATTCCATCCTTTTATTTTTTTTTTGTTTTTTGTGATGATGATGATGATGATGGTGATGATGGTGATGATGGTGATGATATGGGTAATAGTTCGGAGAGTCAAGCGGCCGGCGCGAGTTTGCAAACTCTTCTTTGTGGGTAAAAAAACTTTTGCATTAGAGGCGATGTGAGTTTTTGTCCGCGTGAACAGATTTGGATTTTGCCCTAAATAGGAAGGAGGGAGCAATAAATTGCGGTAAAATTGCCAATTTTTTCCGTTCACGTTGCACAATTCGTGTATTTGTCCTCACTTAAGTGTAGCCCGAGACCTGCCAAAAACACTTTGACCATAAGTAAATACCGGAATCAGTGCGAAATCGACCGGTTTTTTGCGTCCACCGAAATTCTGTGTTGACCCCTCCAAAATTTTTGTATTAGAGCGGGTTTCCACTTTTCTAAGTATAAGAAAAGTTGGGGCCGAAAATATTTTGGGTTTTCGGCCCCAAGGGTTTTCCGTTCATTTGTGTACAGCGGCACGGCGACAGCCCCCTCTTGCGGGAGAACTTAGTCGGTGCGGTTTTGGGAGCGCATTCGTGTCAAATCCAAATCACAGACATGTAGCGCCATCGCGCGCGCGCGAGAAGTGGGCGAAAAAAACCGCGAAAATCGCCATTTTCGGGCCTCTGCGGGCGCGACAAACAAAAAATCGATAAAATACGCCCCTCCGCCGGCGAGCCCTGGCAGGTGTCATTGCGTTGCCTAACAAGCGTTGGTGCACGAAAACCTACCTCGGTTTATTTTTTGTGTGTTTTGCAAACTTTTCGTCATCCTCTGGAAGGGAAAGAACAGCAAGAACGGAAAGAACAGCAAGAACGGAAAGAACAGCAAGAACAGACCGAACCGAAAGAAAATAAAAACGAAAGGAAACATAAAACATAAAGGAAACAGAAGACAGAAAGGAAAGATGGCAACCGGCGACGGTGGGGCCGACGAGGGCGTGTTTACGCTGGGCACGGCGTCGGGGAACGCGGAGATCGACGCGGTATACACCGCAGACAACTTCAATCAGTGGTATCCCTACCAAGACCCGGCGCTGGCGACAATCGACCCGGTGTCGGGCGCCTACCCGGCGACGACGCCGATGTTTGGATTCGACGCGCCGGGCAAGAAGGGGGCGAAAAAGTACACGGTGTGCAGCTACGCGGCGATGCTCGCGCATGTCCTCGCACGCCCCCCTGCCGCGCGTCATCTGTATGAGATGGTCAAGGACGGCCACCCCTGCCACATCTATGTCGACTGTGACCTGAACTATGGCGAAGTGCGCGGCGGCGTGAGCGACGGGCCAGCCGCGGTCGCTGCGGCCATGCGCGAGCTCGTCGCCGGCATGCGCGCGGTGCAGAAGATCCTCTGCGAGGCGGGGAAGCCTGGCTGGGACTTTGTGTGGGACGACGAGAGTGTGCGCGTGGAGGAGCTGTCGGCCGACCGCGAGGGCAAGTGCTCGCGGCATTTTATCTTTGCGTTCCCCGGAGAGCGCATGTTTGCCGACAACCAGCAGATAAAGTATTTTATGGCTGCGGCGATGCAGTTCATCCACCACGCGCACGGCCGCGACCGCGCGGCCAACGCGCTCTACTTTAACTCATCCAAGACCGGGGCGCTCGCCCCGCTCGTCGACTACAGCGTCTACACAGCGTATCGCAACTGGCGCATGATTGGCCAGCGCAAGCTCGATCCGACGAAGCCGTTTGATGTGGCGAGTCTGTTGCGGGTGGCCGACGCGCCGCGCGACGCGGGCCTGGACTTTACTGACGAGCAGTTTCTGCGCAACAGCCCATGCTTTGTGCCGCGCGGGCCGGACGGCGAGCCCGTCGCGCTGACCCTGCTCCGCGTGCCGCACGTCGTGTTTCCCGACATCAAGAACGCCGATCGCGCCATGGTTCCCATGGCCACGCGCGCGCTGTTCCCCTTTCTCATGGGCTCGACGGCCGTCGAGGGCTCGGGCAACGGGCGATTGGCCGCCCAGTTGGGATCATTTTCGGGGCCGATCACGGGCCGAAAGCGGCCGCGCGACGACGCCGGCGACAACGACAACGACGATGACGACGACGACGACAACGACACCGGTCGCGCGGCACCGCCGACGGCGTCGCTGAGCGGGCTGGTGCAGGAGATCTGCGACGCGCTCGAGAGGCAGCTAAACACGGTGTGCACGGCGATGCCGTACGACCGCAAGTCGATTTCGTATCTGATCCGCACAGAGAGCCGCGCGTGTGCGGCCATCCGGCGGATGCAGAACCGCGAGCACCAGTCCAACCACATCGCGTTCGTCGTCTTCTTGGCGTACCCGCTGCCGCGCATCCGCTATCACTGCGAGGACATCGAGTGCCAGGCCGACGTCTCGCGCCGCCGGCTGGAGAACATCGGGCCGGACATGCTGGAGCCAGACCCCGCCATCTTTGCGCGCGTGACCCGGGCCATTCGCGCGTACGCGGCAGAGATGGTCGTCACGCCCGCGATGCTCTTTCCCTCCCTGCACGCCGTCGACGTGCCCATCTCTGCCTTCTTTGCCCGCCACCGCCTCGCCTCGGCCCCCTCGTCGGCGCGTTAGCATTGAATAAACAACAACATGTCACGTTTTTTTTTAAGTTTGGTATCTGTTAATATTCTCTCAGGCGAGTCTCTCGGGCGAGTCTCTCGGGCGAGTCTCTCGGGCGAGTCTCTCCGTTATCGCCTGGCCTCAGCTCTCCCAGAACCCGCGCGTCCGACGACGCGGCGCCTGAGAACCCCCCGTGTAGACACGCGGGGGGTTCTCGGGAGGGAGGACGGCCGGTTGAGGAAGGAAAGTGTGAGAGGGATGGAAGGACGGATGGGGGGGGAGGCAGCGCTCGGCCGACACGGGCTCGTAGCCGGCAGTCCGGTCGGCGTAGACGCGCTCGGGGGAGCGCCATTCGACAAAGGTGCGGGGGGTGTAGGCCATGGCGGAGGCGTGTTCGCGGAAGAAGGCGACCCAGGCGTCGTCGCGGTGCTGGTGCAGCCACACAATGATCCGGCGCGGCTCGGCGGTGCGGCCCGACGCCGCGTGGATGTGCGCCTCGGCGACAGCCCACGCGCGGCGCATCTCGGCGGGGTCCATGGCGCGGGCAAGGGGCGTGTCGAGGGCGACGATCGAGTCGACCATCGTCTCGGGCCGATCGAGCGAGTGTTCGTAGTGGATGAGGGCGATGTCGGCGGGGGGTGCGTGCGCGGGCGCGGGCGCGGCGAACAGTGCCCGGAGGATGTGTGTCCCCGGGGCGGCGGCGGAGGCGGTAACCACGATGTACTCTGTCGGCTGCAAGGCCAAGCCCCGGCCCTGCAACTCGTCGTCCGGAAGCGCGCTCATGGTGAGAAAAGGGTATAGATCTGTTTTTTAATAAGGTATAGAGTGCATACTGCACGTGTAGGCGACATGGCCTAAATGTGTCCATGGACTGTGGGTGACGACGTGCCCCTGTCGTAGCCGTCGCCGTCGCCGTCGCCGTGGCCATCGCGGGAGATGAGCTTGATCCGCTTGTTGAGCGGAGTGTCTATGAGGACGTCGCGCATCCTGGTACTGGTCCGGGTGCGGGGTCTTCTGCTGGTCTCGATGGCGAAAAAACATATGAAGCGATTGTCGCGCGTGGCGATGAACTGTTCGCGCCGCGAGGACGAGTCGGCGTCGTCTGCGGTGGCCGTGGGAGGTGTTTCGCGGTGCGCATGGGCGAATTTTCTGATTAGCGGTATGGCGGCGATGTGTGCGGCGTCCAGCCTGTTGTTTTTGATAAAGCTGTTGGGGATGATGATGGTCAGTATGTAGAGCTTGATAACCCGGTCGTAGACGGGCGCGGCAAAGTCGAGGAGGCCGGTGAATAGCATAGTGTAGTCGGCGACTATGGCGTCAGACAGAAGGTCGTCTCGGACAAACAACACGCGGAATATCGAGCAGATGTGGCGAGTGGGCAGCTCGGAGGCATAGACGGCGCGGACGATGCGCGGGAGCGTGGCCCGCGGGGCGATGTCGATGGCCATGATATACTGCATGTCGTCTACGTAGACATCCCACACAGCCCGTCCGGATAGCCATTCACAGGCGATGTCGGATATCACATCAATCCATTCGCTACAGGTTGTGCTGCGATGCGCGATGAGGAAGGTGCGCAGCTCGCTGCCCCTGCGACGGGCGATGTCGGCAGCGGTGGTCATCTGTCGGCGGCGCAGCGCCCATATGAATACCGCCCAGGCCTCGGCGACTGGTAAAGATTTGATACACGGGACATCGGCAATACGGACATTGCCGGCGTGCTCGACGATCCAGGCGGGAGAACATTCCGGCGTCACCGGGATGCTGTGCTTGCGCATGACGGCGTAGATGGGCTCGGCTGCTGCGTGCTTCTCTTCAGCGGTCCCATAGAAGATTAGATCGCTTCGCGTACTGAAGAATGCCGCGACGCACGTTGCCAAGACGCGGGTCATGGCGCAGGGGTGTCTTGGCGCAAGGGACAGACTGTCGGCGGACACACTGTCGGCGGACATCATGTCGGCGAGGAGCATGTCGACATATACAGAAGGGGCACGCAGCCAGGCCGATTCTTTCAAAAGGTAGAGGAAGCGACGACGGTCTCTCTCTTTGACAGTGACGCCGCCGCCACCGCCACCGCCACCCCCGGCCTCGCGCGACTTGATGAATTCGTAGATGTGGACGGCGTCGTCGGTGTCAACGCGGGACTCAGTCGACGGAAGGGCCGTCGGGCGGTATGCGTTACATTTATAGAGTTCCGTGAATGTGCATCCGCGGGCGAGGATGGCGTCGACGATGTTCTTGAAGAGAGTGTGCATACCGTCGCTCACTAGTTTCGTGAGCGCGGGGATGATGGTGCCGGTGTCCATGGAGGAGTCCACGCTGCCATACACCACCTCGCACACGTCCTCTGTTGCGGCGAGGGGGCGATGGCTGCATTTGGGTAAGATGATCCGGTCAATTGCAGCCACATGGCGCACTGCCGCGAGGCTCAGCTTTGGCGTATCTGTCCTGTCGAGGTTGCGCCGCAACGCCGCGGCCTGGCCGTTGCGCGCGGCGATGATGGCGAGTTTCCCATACCGACAGTCGGCAGCGGGGGTGGACGCCATTGTCGAGGCAACTTGCGAGGCAAGTTGCGAGAGACGCCACGACCGGCGAGTCCTGTAGCGGCGATGGAGCGGCACGTCGTCCCAGCCGAGACCGACAGCGAGGAGCTCCAGCGTGTCTCGCGCCGTCTCACACATGACGCCGATGAACATGTACTCGTTTCGACACCGCGTGCATTGCATATCGGTGCAACCATAGCCTAGCTCGGTCAGTGCTCCGCAGCGGCAGACGTCGAGGACCAGGTCCGGGGCGAACGGCAAGTTCTCGCGCGGCGCCGCCGTCACCGCGGGCCTGTTGATGGACAGGAAGAACGACTCGTTGTTGCCGTTGAGGTGGCGCCGCTGCTTGTACTCTTGCCAAATCTCCCAGCATGGCGCGCACACGGGGCGCGGCACGCGGTTGAACGCCGTCGACGTCTCAGAGTCGAGGTCGCGCGGTTGCAAGTTGGCATCGGGCGCACAGCACACGTAACACACGTCGTCGTTGTCTTCCATTCTTTTTTCTTCTTCTTCTTCTTCTTCTTTCTTCTCCAAGAAGAAGAAGAATAAGAAGAAGAAGAAGAAGAAGAATAGAAAAAAGAAGACGGATAGCAAAAAAAGGAAGACAAGCCTGCAACCCGACATGTCAAAGAAGCGCACGAATACGATGTCCGCCGCCATGGACGCCGATGGCGACCGTCTCCTTGACGCGGATGGCGATGTTGTTGTCGAGCACGACCACGGAGAGAGTGGCGGCCGCGAGGACAACGAGGCTCCCGGGCCGGCGACGAAGAAGGCGAAGATCGACGCCGTCCCCGAGGAGGAGGAGGAGGAGGAGGAGAAAGGCAAGACGGACGGCGACGGCGACGGCGACGGCGACGACGATGACGACATCGACAGCGGCCTCTCCTACTTTCCCTCTAGAGAAGAGATGGGGATTCCCATGATTCCCTATGACGAGGGCTTGAAGATGGTCGCCGCCATGGCCAAGCGGGCCAGGGCGCGCATTGTCAAAGATATCAAGAAAGCAGTGGGCAAAGGCGACACTTCTGTCCATGTCAACGTCTTTGACAGTCACCACGACGCCGTCCCCGAGTTCTACAAGCTCCACAAGTACGCCATCGGTGCGCATATTCGCAAGAAGGTCTGCCGCATGATTGTCTCCGGCCTTTGTGACAACTTCGGTGTCGATTTGCATCATCGGTCTCTCAACGGCGATTATGAATGGGTTGGCGCTCGCAGCGACGGCATCGAAGAGACGTGGGGCGACGCCATAATGGTCCGCGTCGCCTTTTGAGCCCCCCTCCCCCTCTCCCCCTCTCCTCCTCACTCTCCTCTCTCTCTCCCTCACACACACTCTCTCTCTCTCTCTGGCCGGTTGGGGGTTGCATAAATGAATATCATCAATATATATTTGCATCGCATATGCGAGAATACCACACAACTTTTCGCCCCAAAAGGAAACATTCAAAAAACAACCAATCAAACAGAACTGCGCTCAGAACTCCTCCTCGGTGGTAAAGACGTACTGGTCGGCCGTCTTCTTGCCGCCCTCGCCGTCTCCGCCGTTGCCGTTGCCGCTGCCGGACGTGAGCACGCCCGACTTGGCGTACTCCGAGACCTTCTTCTCGAAAAAGTTCGTCTTGCCCTCGATCGAGATCATGTGCATCCAGTCAAAGGGGTTTTGCGCGTTGTACAGCTCAGTGCAGCCGAGCTGGACGAGCAGGCGGTCCGCGCAGAACTCGATGTACTGCACCATCAGCGGCGCGTTCATGCCAATCAACCCGACGGGCAGCGCGTCGGTCACGAACTCGGCCTCGATTTTCACGGCGTCGCCGATGATCGTGTGCACCGTCGCCTCGTCGAGCTGCGCCTCCAGCATGGAGTACATCAGGCACGCAAAGTCGCAGTGCAGGCCCTCGTCACGCGAAATCAGCTCGTTCGAAAACGTCAGCCCGGGCATCAGCCCGCGCTTCTTCAGCCAGAAGATCGCGCAGAACGACCCCGAGAAGAAGATGCCCTCCACCGCCGCGAACGCCACCAGCCGCTCCGCGAACGACGCGTCGGAGTCGATCCACCGCAGCGCCCACTGCGCCTTGCGCCCGACGCACGGGATGGTCTCCATCGCGTCAAACAGCTTCTCGCGCTCGGCCGGGGTTGTCACATACGTGTCGATCAGCAGCGAGTACGTCTCCGAGTGGATGTTCTCCATCGCGATCTGGAAACCGTAAAAGCACCGCGCCTCCGCGATCTGCACCTCCCCGCAGAAGCGCTCCGCCAGGTTCTCGTTCACAATCCCGTCGCTCGCCGCAAAGAACGCCAGCACGTGCTTGATGAAGTGCCGCTCGCCGTCGTTCAGCTTCTTCTCCCAGTGCGTCATGTCCTGCGAAAAGTCGATCTCCCCGACCGTCCAGAACGACGCCAGCGCCTGCTTGTACATGCCCCACACCGGCGGGTGCTTGATGGGGAATAGCACAAACCGCTTCGGGTTGGGCGTCAGCAGCGGCTCCAGCGCGTCCGCCGCGTTTACCGCGCGCTTGGCTGGCTTGACAGCCGTCAGCGCCGGCGTCGGCGTCAGCCCCTTGGGGCCCGCCTGCATCGGCGACACATTCGCCGCCTGGTACTCGCCGTCGCTCGCCCCGTCGCCGGACCTGTCGCCGGACCCGTCACTCGCCGGGCTCATTGCCGCACACCGCATCTGCGCGCTCTCTTCTTCATCTGCCGCGCCAATGCGCATCGCCAAGTTCTCAGTCGTTGCCATCTTCTGTCGTCGTCGCTTGCACTCTTTCCTCTATTTTTTTTTTTCTTTTTTTTTTCTTCTTCCTCTCTCTCTCCTCTCCCACCCCATCTCCTATACCCCGGCCCGCTTTTCCTCTCGGGCATCCCAGGGCAGAAAAGTCCAAGATTGTTGACATCGCGAAAAAGGTCCAAGTTTTTTAATTGTCTTCGAGAGAGGGCGGGATGCCGTGGTTTTCGATGCAGCGGAGGATCATGCCGGCGACCTTGCGCAGGATGTCGATGACGACGTTTCTGTGCGAGTTGTGCAGCTGTGCCCTTTCTATCGTCATGACCTTGTCGAAATACCGGTCGATGTAGACAAGCTCGTCGGCGATGCTGGGATGGCCGCCATGGGCCCACACAGTGGCGTTGGCGTCCTGGTACGCGCGCTCAGAATCGAGCGCGCGGCGGATGGCGGCCTGTCCCGCCATTCGGACAAGGGGAACGAGAAGATCTGCCCCGCGAATCGGGACGCCGTGGATGTCAAAGAAGACGGCGAACTTGGCGAGGAGATTGGGCATGTAGAGGAGAACCGCCGTGTCGCCGGGGTAGTCGACGTACGCGTTCCGCGCCTGGATGCTCTTGTTTTTCAAGTGGTCCACCTGCTCGTCGAACGCCCTCGGAAGCTCCACGTTGGCTCTGCTAATGTTTGCACTATTAAACAGGTGGTCGTAGACCTCCTCTCTGGTCATTTTCGCAGGTTCGGGCATTTTCGCAGTTTCGGACATCGTTGTTGCCGACGTCCTCGTCGTCCTCGTCGTGTGTGTGTGTGTTTTTCGTTTATTTTTTTTATTCTTCATAGGGGGAGAAAGTCCAAGAATGTTGACGCCGCGGAAAATAGAAAAAGAAGGAGGGGGGCGGTAGGGGGGGTTGGTCTCCGCTTATTCTACAGCTCTAGGATGAAAAAGTAGGCGATGACGGCGGTGACGAGGAGCCAGACGGCGGTGCCCGAGTAGGAGTACGTGTAGTTGTAGAGTGTCTCGGTAATACACATCCATGTGAGGAGGATGATGGCCCAGATGGTGTAGCCGGCGACGCGCTGGCGGTCGTTAAGGTCGAAGATGGGGAGGCTGCCGCCACCGGCGGCGGTTTTGGACGAGAGGAAACAGCCGTAGATGAAGAAGGAGGCGATGGAGAGGAAGCCGGCGGCGAGAGTGATGTGGCGGCGGCCGGGGGCTTTGGCCCAGCGCCAGATGGAGAGGAGCGTGGCGAGCGGCACGATGGCGGTGGCGAGCGCGGGCTCGGCGATGTCGGCGAGGGTTTCTACGACGCCGTCGAGGCGGAGGACGTAGTAGATGCTGGCGATGTCAGTGACGACGATGGCGAGGATGCGGTAGGTGCCGACGACCCCGGCGCGCGCGTATTTGAACAGAGCGCGCGGCGTGAGGATGCGCGGCAGCGAGCGCTGTGCGACGACGAGCGCGGCGACGAGGGCGAGGCTGCCGGTGACGACGCCGCGCAGCCCGACGTTGGCGTCGACGCGGTATTCGTCAAAGAGCCCGCGGAGGACGAGCACTGGTGACCAGAAGAAAGTGCGGAGGACGGGCTCCGACAGGCGGTAGACGGCGACGGCGATGTCCTGGGGCGCAAAGTAGTGCCCGAGGGCGTTCCCCGTAGCCATGGCACGGGTGCCGAGTGCGCGGTAGGCGGCGGCGGCGGTGTGCGCGACGATGTCGAGATTGGCACCGGGGCCGAACTCGCGGTAGGCGTCGCTGTCGGTTGTGATCTGCCAGACGACGAGCGCAATAAACGCCGAGGCGACGAGGCGGCGCCGGAGGGAGACGGCGCCGCCGACGCGCTCGTACCCGTCAGGAGGCGCGATGTCGGCGACCGACTGGTCGATCAAGAGGCGGGGGCTGGGCGCGTGCGACGCCGACGAAGGCTGATTGGACCCGGCGCCCGCGTCGGTTTCGTCGTTGGCCACGCGAACGGGATCTGAGGGAGACGACCCGCCAGGATGGCTGTCAGCGGCGTTCGCGTGGTGCCTGGTGCGCGGCGTAGTTGCAGACATGAGTGGATGGGGGGGGATGTATGCGATATCAATGCTTGCTTTTTTTTCTTCTTCTTTTTTTTGTCTTCTTCTTCTGGTGATGCGAAGCTGGTGATGCGAAGCTGGACGAGGCGGCGGGATGTTCCGGTTTTGCGAAAATGCGAGATATGACTGTACGCATGACCCCGGGGGGGAAAGGAGAGGGAGACGACGAACCCACATCAAGGAATACTAGAAAACAAGAGGATCCATGAGCGCTTTTGGCGGCGGCGGCGACGGGCCTGGCCCGATGAATGACGGGGGCGGCTATGGCCGACCGAATGCGTGGGGCGGCCAACAGCAGCAGCAGCCGCAGCATCAGCAGCACCAACAGCAAGGGGCGGCAGGGTATGGTGGCGGGGGATGGGGCGGCGGCGGCGGCGGCCAGACGGGCGCGTGGGGCGGCAGTGGCGGCGGCGTCCAGACGGGCGCGTGGGGCGGCGGCGGCGGCGGCCAGACGGGCGCGTGGGGAGGCAATAACAACAACAATGGTGGTGGCGGCGGCGGCCAGCCGAGTGCGTGGAGCGGGGGACAGTGGCATCAGCAACCCCAGCAGCCCCAGCAGCCCCAGCATCCCCAGCAGATCCATCAGGCTCAGCAGCCCCAACAGCCCCAACAGCCCCAACAGCCCCAACAGCCCCAACAGCCATCGCCGTCGGTCGGGGGCGCGTACGGCGGAGGGCAGATGACGACGGTCGGCGGGCGCAAAACAACCGAGACCGAGTGCTACCGCGCGCATGTGGGCTTTTTGACGCTGTTTATCGAGTTCCTGACGGTCAAGGTCCCGCGGGAGACCGTGAGCGAGGACATGATTGCGGTGGGCCGCCGGCACCTCCACATCATCACGGAAGAGGGCACGCGGTCGAATGTGACGCGGTTTGAGCCGCAGACCTTCCCTGGCGTGGCGGGCTGGTACATGAGCGTGCTGACGGTGCTCGCTGGCCGGCGCCCGCCGAACGTTCCGGATAGTTTCAACCCGCACCTGGCGCGCCGGGACGCGGCGGGGTACAGCGACTGGCGCGACGATTGCTACATTGCGCACATCGTGCTGCTGCGCGGACTCCACAACTGGCTGGCCTACCTCGGCGAAGCGCGTTTCCTGGGTAAGATGAACGAGATCGCCGCGCTCGGCAACTACCACTACGGCCAGATCGCGACCGCGCAACGCGCCGGCGCGGTGCTCGTCAACAAGCAGGCCGACTCGGTTTTTATCGGCGTCAGCGGGTACTATCGCGCGGTCATTGCGCACGTCCACTCCTGTATCGAGTCGATGCCCGCATGAGAAGAGAGAAAAATCCGTGTCCAAGAATAAAGGGTTTATATAAACTGAGGAATGAAGGATCTTACTCGTCCGTCAAGTTTGATCAAGGTGTAATCAAGGTGAAATCAAGGTGAAATCAAGGTGAAATCAAGGTGTAATCAAGGAGGAACTGACTTGAACATGAGCGCGCTGGGGAATGAGAACGACGAGATGTTTGTGGTCGAGTACATGGTGATGGCGCCAGATTCGACGTATCGGGGGTTTGAGGAAGAGCTCTTCTACAACTACGCCCAGGCCTGTCGCCGGTACAAGGCGATGTGGACGGTGTACGGCAAGCAGACGCTCTCGGATCCCGCCCAGAAGGTGCGCTTCTTGCGGGTGGCCAACGGGCGCCGCTACGACATTTCGGTCCAATGCCAAAGAGAAGGGAGACTCTTCCCCTCGATTGTGGACCTGGACGAAGAGGTGCGAGAGCTCAAGCGGCGTTTTGACGCGATGATGGGCCCGGCCTGGCAGGATGACGCCTACATGTCTCCGCGGACGCGTGGCCGCCGCATCGACCCGGAGGAGGCCGCGGCGGTCGACCTCTTTGGCCAATGAAGCATGCCCGTGGGAATGACGAAGAAAGAAGAAAGAAGAAAGAAGAAAGAAGAAAGAAGAAAGAAGAAAGAAGAAAGAAGAAAGAAGAAAGAAGAAAGAAGAAAGAAGAAAGAAGAAAGAAGAAAAAAAATAAAAAAGATATAGCAGCGGCTTCTATCATACGCCACGTTCGCGCACTGTTCTGTTTGCAAGTAGGCGGCAATCATAAAAAATCAACGAGAAAAGAAAAAAAGGCATGGCATGCGAGGCAAAGGACACAGACATCGCGGTGCTGGCTGTGGAGGGCGCCGCCGCGGCCAGTGGCCGCGACCATGATGAGTTCGATTACTGGGGAGAGGACAGGCGCATGTTTGACAGGACGAAGGTGCACCCGGGCGAGGTAGACACCATCAAGACCGCTGTCGCGTACGCCAATGCGTGGGCAGGCGGCGCAGGGGCCTCGGGCAAGATGCCGACATCGACGCGGAGCCGCCCGTCCACGCCGTCCACGCCGCGCACGCCGCGCACGCCCGGCGGCTCGGCGCATCCCGCCATGCGGCGCATCATGTCGGATGCCAGCCTGCACACTCCTGCGGCGTTTGTGTTTGACTGCCCCCTGCCAGACGGCTCCGACCCCGCCCCCCGTCCGACGTCGTCGCCGCCGCGCCTATTCGCGTCACCGGGCGCATCGTGCAATGGAGACGGAGACGGAGACGGGGACGGGGACGGGGATGATAGAAGCCATGACCAATAAAAAACAGCTCTCTCTCTCTCTCTCTCTCTCTCTTTGTCTTATTCTTATTATTTTCTTGCAGAGAGAAGAAGCAGAAGAGGAGGAGGAGGAGGAGGAGGAGGATGAGAAGAATACCATGAATTTGTAATACGAATAAATTTTTTTTGGGGGGGGGGGGGAGAGAAGGGGGAAAGAAGGGTAATTTTGGCCGTCTCGGCTAACAAAAACACTATACAAAAAAAAAAACAGATCAAAACGCGCGCCGGAAGACGATGCGCACCTCGCAGGTGAGCACACCGTCCATCATCTCGACGACGCGCCATTCCAGGGCGTCGACGCTCGCGACAAACTCGCGGTCGGCCATGGCCGTGCGCAGCTGGCGCGCCACCTCGGCCGGCGCGCTCGCGTGCGTGCTGATGTTCGCGTAGAATGTGGCCGCGGCGACTTCCATCTGGCGCAGCTCGGCGCTCGGGGCCGCGGGCTTCTTGCGCGCGCCGGACGCGCCCATCCACGTGCCGCCGCTCGGCGGCATGCCGCCGAGGCCGGCGATGCGGGGCCGGGCGACCTGGACGGCCTTGATGGCCTGGTGTGCCGGCGGCTTGACGTGCGCGGCGAACTCGTGCATGATCCGCGCGTCCGCCAGCTTCGCGGCGGCCGTCGGCACGAGCTCCCAGCGGTCCCAGCGGCCGTGGGCCACGTCGGCAAACGGGATCAGCGTCGCGTCCTCGCCAACCACGCCACGCGGCCGGCGGAAGTCGAGGTAGAGGTCGCCCGCGCGCGCGTCCCGCGCCACCAGGTTGACAAACTCGTCGTAGAAGGGGTGCTCCTCCATCTCGCGCGGCGCGGCGCCCGCCGGCATCATGTCGGGGCTCTCCAAAACCGCGGTGCCGCCTCGCCCCGCGGCGCGGCGCAGCGCCTCGCGCACGCGGGCGTGCGCGGCAACAGAGGCGTCGACCGCCGCGGGCGGCTTGGAGGGCGCGAACGCCGCCGCGGGGTTGACGATCTGGTTGGCCCAGCGGCCGGTGCCCTCGAGGATGAAGGGCAGCGCGCGGAACGGCGGACGCGGGCCGCCGGCGATCTTCCAGCGCGGGACCATCAGCGCCGTCATGTGCAGCGAGCGCTCGCGCCCGGCGGCGGGGTCGTAGTCGGCGGCGGCGCCAGAGAGCGCGGCGGCGCCGCCGCGCGTGGTCAGGACACATTGGGCCGGCGAGAACGCGCGGGTAAAGTCGCGCAGCGCCTCCAGCGGCGCCCACGCCGAGCGCGCCGGGATGACCTGGAGACACTGCACATAGCGGATGATCGCCTCGGAAAAGTCCTCGCAGTCGCCGGCCAGCGTGTTGAGGATGGACGTGTGCATCTCCGAGCGGCGCGCGCCGAGCTTGTCGTACTCGTAGAGCAGCACGTTGAACGGGTTGAGCGCGGCCGACACGAGCCAGAGCGCGCGCTCGTAGCGCCAGCGCGCGCCGGATGTCGCCGCCCCCTCCTTCTCCTTCTCCTTCTCCTTCTCCTTCTCCTTCTCCTTCTCCTTCTCCTTCTCCAGGTTCTGGGGCATGAGCGCGACAAAGTCGTCGTCGGAGATTGCCGCGCGCCACATGACGTGGCGCAGGTGGCGCTCAAAGTCTGCGAGCTCGAGCGGCAGCGGCGGCAGCAGCATGACGGTGCCCAGCGGCGCGATCGACCCGGGCAGGTTCATGTACAGGGTGCTGTGCAGGGGCATCTCGGCGCGCGCCTCAAAGTAGCGGATCATCGCGTGGAGGTACGCGTGGTTGCGCTTGCGCGCGCCCCCGCTGCGCAGGATTGGCCGGGGCCCGTCGACGGCCAGGTCGCGGAAGGCTGGCAGAGAGGCGTCGCCCGCCGGCGGGCGCGCAGGGTCGACGGCCTTGACGCGCACGACGCCGGCGCGCACGTACTTCATCTGCTTGGCGAGCTCCTTTGTGGTGTCGTCGATGGAGAAGCTCGGGTCGGCCGGCCCGTCCCACAGGCGCAGCCGGATGCCGTCCATCGGCGAGTTGATGCCGAGCTCGTCGAGGAAGATGTGGCCCGCGCCCCACCGCTGGAAGAACGTGCGGCCGTCGGCGTCGCGGATCTTGACGGTGGCGTGGATCCACAGGGCCGCGCGCCGGTGCTGTGTGCGCGTGAGCGTGCGCATCTGCGGGTTGACGTGCACGCGGACGACTGCACGCCAGCCGCTGCTGGCCCCCGCGCGCGCGATTGCATACGGCGCACCCGGCAGGATGCGCGCCAGCTCGTTGTCGCCGGCGCCGTCGCTGGCGCCGGCGCCGGCGACCGACAGCCCGTGCGAGAGGTAGGCAGAGAGATAGACGCTCTCGCGGTCGGCGGCCGTCTCGGGGAAGGCGTACGGCTCCTCCACGGCGAGGCGGAGCTCAATCACCCCGGGCAGGACGACGGCGTCCGCGCGCCCGAACGCGGCCTCGGTCGGCGCTAGGCCGCGGAAGACTGTGACGGGGAGGGGAGTGGGAGCAGGGGGAACCGGCGTAAGCGCCGCCGCCGCCGCGTTGTCGTCCGCAGCGGGCGGCAGGAGCTTGAGCACGCCGGCGCCGGAGGGGCCCGCGAACAGCGACATGATTACGCGGAGGAAGCGCGCGAGCACGCGCACGCCCTCCATCTCGGCGGCAAAGTGCGCGAGCGACGGCAGGAACGCGCCGACGGCGATGCGCGCCGCGAGGTCGGTTGTGCCGGCCGCGACGCTGCTGGCGGCCGGCTTGGTGTAGATCTCGCGCGCCCACGCCGCGGTGCCGCCGTCGATGCGCGTTGTAAAGTTTACGAACGGCGCATGGGATGTGAAGAGGCGCGAGAGCGCCGCGGGCTCTCCGCCGGCGTCGTCCGCATCGGCGTCGTCCGCATCGGCGTCGTCCGCATCGGCGTCGTCCGCATCGGCGTCGTGGTAGGCGCTGTAGTAGAGCGCGACGGCCATCATCGACCAGACGCGCGCGGCGACGGCTGCGACCCCAAACTCGGTGGTCGTGACGAGCGAGGCGTCCGGCTCGGCGTGCTGGCGGGCGCCGACGCGCACACGGGTCCGCTTGCCGACAAAGCCGAGGTGCCACGGCGCGGGGACGGACGCGGCGGCGGCAGTGTCTCCGACGGCGCGCAGGTGCATGGTCGCCAGCGCGCGGATGGTGGCGGGGTCGCGGCGGAGGAGGCGCCAGAAGTAGGCGATGAGGCCGTCGACGCGCGCCCGCCGCGCGTAGAACTGCTGCGAGCGCGCGCGTGCGAGGTCGGCGTAGGTGGCGCGCTCGCGCTCGGACGCAAAGACATGCACCTGCCGCGTGAAGGGGTCGGCGAAGGGCACGGACAGCGGGGGCGCCGCCCCGTCGGCGCCGGGCTCGGTCTCGGGCAGCGCGGTGTTGTACAGGTCGGGGACGGCGGCGAGCGGCTCGCCGATGACGATGCGGTGCGCGGCAAGCGCGTTCTCGGCCGACTCGGACGCCGCCGGCGCCGACGGACGGGTTTGGAAGCTGGGAGACACCAGGCGGCGCGCGTGGCGCAGGGCGAAGAAGAGCGCGTCGGCGTGTATGAGCGCGGTCGCCGACCACCACGTGGCGCAGTTGCGAGGGACGACGGCGTCGCCGCCGATGGCAAAACGCGCGGGCAGCGGGGCGTGGCGCGCAAGCTCGCGGCGCAGCGTGTACTCCATCGCGCCGGGGTCCCCGAGACGGTGGCGCGCGGGCGGCGGCGGGATATCGGCGTCGACGAGTGGCGCGGATGTCATCTTCGCCGCCGTCGCCGTCGTCGTCGTCGTCGTCGTCGTCGTCACCGGCGTGTCGCGCAGGAATTTGCGGACGCGCGGTATGGGGTTGTTCCCGACCATACTGAACACGTACGTGTCTACATTCCGCCCCCAGTTGTCCATCGTGCGGTAGTCGAAGTGTCTCTGGAGGTAGCCGGTATCAATGGAGCGCATAATGTGACCGTTGAGGTGTGCGGGGCCTTGGAGATAAGTGGCGTATTGCCGGACGGTCTCGATGTAAGTGTGCCAGAGGACCCGGGCGTCCGTCCGCGGGTCAAAGTCGCCATTGTACCCCGGAAGGGGCGCCGGCCACTCGGAGGCGGACTGCTCGTGGCCGAAATCCCGCATGTGCTCGTAGGTAACGGCGTCGAGAGTCTGTAGACTGTGGCGGGCGTCGAACATGGCATAGACCATCTGGGTCACGGCCCTGCTGTGGTCACGGGCGTCGCTGCGGTCCATTAATCCGCTAAGCCCCCGCCGGGTCACTGGTAGCTTGTTCCATCCGCGCCGCCGGGTGTCGGCCTCCCCTGGTCCGTGCACAATCGACGCATAGACGGCGTGGCGCGCGGTCAGTAATTTGGTGACGTGGGGGTAGAACGGCCACCAGTTCGGCACGGTGACCCCGTTGGGTGTCCTTGTGACATTCCAGGGCTGGCCGGCGTGCAGCTTGTCGAAAACGGCCTCGGCCGTGGCCAGGTCAACCGGTATGCGGTCGTTCCACGCCCATCTGTCCATGGGGATGCGTGCGGGCGGGCGCGCCCACTCGGGGGCCTCGACGCGAGGGTCGCGGACCATGCGGAAGCTCTCAATCAGGACGTCGAGCAGCGGCACCCACCCCTTCATCACCGGCCAGTTCTTCTCGGCCCAGGCGACGGCGTAGTCCATCCGCGCGGCGTCGGCGGCGCGCACCTTGGGCGTGGGGGTGATGAAAGCAAGGGACGGGGTCAGGTGCCCGGTGACGGCAAAGAGGTAATTGTTGACGGTGGTGCTGGGCATGACGTCGAAATAGGTGTTGCTGAGGAGCGTGTTCAGCGGCGCCAGATGGTGCCGGCGGATGGCGTCAATCAGCGGCTTGGTGGATTTGCGGCCCGCGTCGAAGAGGGTGCGGATGAACACGTCGCGGTAATGCGCATTGCGCATGTACTGCACAGCATAGCGGACCCAGTTCCTGTACTTGGGCGTCAGCTTGATGGCGGCGACCTCGGCGGCGCGGCGCTCGCGGGCGTGCTCGGGGACCATCCACGGGATGAACTTGACGTCGGGCATGTCGGACAGCTCGGCGACGTGCAGCGGCATCCACTGGTCAAAGTACGCGGGCATGCCAAACGCCGCCTCTGCGCAGAGGTCGATCGGATTGCCCTTCTTGTCGACGCGTCCCATGAACGCCGACAGCTCCCTGCACATGTACGTGAAGGCCACGGGGTCGGTCTGGAGGAGGATGTTGACGACGATCTCGAGCGGCATCGTCTTCAGCGCCGGTGCCAGGCCGCGCACGTGCGTGCGCACGCGGTCGCTCACCTCGGGGCTCATCCGGATGCGCTTGGTCTCGCGCCGCTGCCCCGTGCCGTCGTCGTCGTCGTCGGCGTCGTCGTCGTTGTTGTTGTCGTCGTCGTCGTCCGAGATGTCGATGATGACCTCGCCGCGCTGCGTCTTGCCAGTCGTGGCGCCAAACTCGGTCTCGCGCGCGCCGCGGACACGGTCGAGTTCGGCCTGCACCAGTTCAAGCGAGTGGAGCTCGCCCATTGGCGCACCGTCCCTGCGCGCAAAGAGGACGTTTCGCATGACGTCTTCGTAGCAGCCGATGTCATCGAATGCACAGGACCCGGGTGGCGCGTTTTCGATGAACCGATCCGCCAGTTCCCACCTGCTGGGAAACCCGGTCTCGGTGTCGTACCCACCAGAGAATCCCACAAATCCAGAGTAGCCGCGGACGAAATTGATGTACGCCCTCCAGCGGACGCGGAGGATATCGTCTGAGGTGGGAGCCAAAGCGCGGCGGCTGGCGCTGTCGCCGTCGTCGTCGTCGTCGTCGTCGTCGTCGTCGTCGTCGTCGCCATTACTGTCTATCAGACCGTCAGGAGAGAGAAACCGGGGGTCCCAGCCGCTTCCATCGCCGGGCGCGGGGACCGGCCAGAGCCCCGGTTGCGGACCAAAATCTTTCAGGTGCTCGTTGGCGTCAAAGAGCCCCAGCGAGTGCCGCGCGTCGAACGCCGCAGCCAGGAGGCGCACGCTGTCAATCACTGGCGCGCTGTCAAACATCCCGTTGACGTTGAAGATGTCCCAGTAGATCGCGTGCCTCGCCGTGAGGTACTCGGTGACGTGGCGGTCGAAGAGGTCCGGGGTGCTGTCGTCGACTCCTCTGGTCATCGACGCGTAGATATTGTAGTTTGTGACGGGGGGCTTGTTGCGCTCCACAGTGAGCAGCAGGCCGGTCGAGTCCGCGGGAGACGTGTCGCCGAGGGCCTTGTGCAGGTCTGCCGTCGTGCGCATGGGTCCACGGGGCACGAACTCGTGGTAGTCCGTGTTCCCGCTCCTGCCCACCATCTCGTCCATCTCAAAGACGTCGGACACCGGCACCCATCCGCGCAGCTTGGGCACGTTCGCCTCCGCCCATGCGAGCAGGTACTCCGAGTCGGCGGCGAAGGTGAGGCCCATGGGCCCGAGGAGAACATCGAGGGGCAGAAGGTAGTTGGTCTTCAGCGAGTTGAGCAAAGAGCGCACAGCCTCGGCAGACTTTGCGGAGGACCGGATGGCGGCGAAAAAACGACTGCGCCTCTCTCTGGTGTAGCTGTACATGGCAGCCTTGAACACCCAGGCCTCGTAGGCGGGCGTGGCCTTGATCGCCGCCACGGCCGGGCCGCGGCCGGTCGCCTCGGACTTGTCCCACGGAATGTGCTTGACGTCGGGCATCTTGGAGAGGTCGCTGACGTAGAGGGGCATCCACCTTTCGAAGTACTCCCGAACCCGGCCGCCCAGCTCGTTGCAGAGGTCGATCGGCCGGCCGGGACTTTCCCTCTTGGCCATGGCGACCTTCTTGCGCTCGGTGTTGACAATGTCGGACATCAGGGCGCACTTGTCCATGAACTCGGAGGGTGTGAAGTGGAGAACGGTTTCTACCAAGATCTCCACTGGCAGGTCGCGCAGTCGGTACAGACTCTCGATCTCGCCCTCGGCCCTGGGCGGCTCGGCCCCGGGCTCGAGGCGGATCCGCTTGACGGTCCCCGGAGTGCGCTTCGTGTCGACAATGACGACGTCGTCGTCGTCGTCGTCGTCGTCGTTGTTGTTGTTGTCGTCGCCGTCCGTGAGATCAATAATCTCGCCGCGCCGCGTCTTGCCGGCAGTGGCGCCGAACTCGGCGTCGAGGCGGGCGCGCATGGCGGCGTCGTCGGTTGTAGAGACAGTCACGGGGACGGTCGACCGCGACATCGGCGCGCCGGTTCCACCGAGACGCGCCGCGTCGTCGTCGTCGTGGGCATCGCCGCCTTCGACGCGGCGGCGCCGCCGGATAGAGTGTTGCATCACGGCGGGAGCGGCGGGTGCCCCCCGGGCGCGCGCTCGGTACATGTTGTACGACCGCAGCCGGGGGAAGTCGGCCCGTGTGATGGCTGGATGCGGCGCGTCGTGCTTGTAGAGGACCAGGGAGAGCGTCGTCACGGTGGCCAGCCAGCCTTGGTACTTGGCTTTCAGGAATGCGACGGCCTCGGCGACCCCGGCGGGATCGGCGTGGTAGAGCATGAGATGCTCCACTGGGTCCGTGTCGTGGACGTCCCGGTAAAATTTCGGCATGAGCGGGTTCCACGAAGAGGATGGTTCCATCTGGAGGGGCAGGTCCGACGGCGGCTTGTTTGTGGCGGCAAAGTCATGTGCAATGAGCGCAAACCGCGGGTCGTCCGCCTGGTATTTCCACCACGCGCTAGATATGCGCACATGTCCTGTCGGCTGGACGGCCGCCGTGAGCGCCTCCGCGGTGTCGGCGCGCAGTCGGCTGTCTGGATGGAGTGTGTCGATGTAGCCGCCGGCGGGGGTCATCTTCGGCGCCACATTGTCGAACAACAGAGAGTGGAGGACGGGGTTGGCCGCTGCCGACATTGCGATGTCCCGCAGCCCGGCGAACTCGGCCGCGAGCGAAATCACGTCGGCCTCGCTCAGCACGTCATCGGGTCCTCCGAGGACCACCCGCGCAGGCCTGGCCAAGAGCGAGACCCTGAGGGCCGTGATGTTGGCGGCCTCGCGGAGGAACTTGTTGAGCGCCGCGTAGTAGCCCGAGCCCCGGGCCAGTGAGATGGCGCGAGTGGAGGAGGCGGCATTGTCCCAGTTGTCGTGGCTGTCCTCGCTGTCCGTTTCGTAGTAGCCCGGATGGTTTTCGGGGCCGTCGGCCAAGTCTGACGCGTATTCCAGGATGACATGCGTGACCGACGGGTGGTTGGTGAACGTGGACAGTATCGACGCAAAGTGTCGGGCCGAAATCGTCGGGCGGGCCCACGCGACGCGCGCTTTGACGGCCAGAACAGAGGCTGTGTAGGCCTGGATGGCGTCCCAGTGGTCGCCGCCGTCGACGACGATGGTGAGGTCCGTCACCCGGGTGCCCCGGGCGGCGAGGATGGCCAGCGCCGCCGCGGAAAGCTCTCGGTGTGCGCTGATGGCGAAGCTGCGGACGACATCCAGGCTGGCGACGACGCGATCCAGTGCAGTCGCGACGACGGGAACAATCACACTGTCCGGCACGGTGAACGCGCCCCTCCCATCGCCGTCCGCGGTGATGATCGGATGGCTGATGGCGATATCCACAGGTTCGCCGCCGGAAACTCCCGCGCGAGCGGACCTCCAGGCGGCATCGATGGCCGCCTGGCCCTCAAGGTAGCCGTGGTGCGGCTTCATGGCAGACACCCGCAGGACCCCAAAGTTGGCCATCAGCACATCATGCCGCAGGACCGGGCCGACCCCCCGGCCTGTCGCGGTCTCCTCAAAGTCGGACAGTCTGTCCATTTGAATCTGCTTGGTCGCCTCCTCCGTCCAGTCCCCCACCGCCGTCGCGCCAAACTTGGCGTTGGCGCGGGCTCTGTACGCCGCGCCTGTCGCCGACGGGACTGCCAGCGAGGACGATGGAGCGTCCGACAGCGCTCGCGCGATGGGGTCGGTTGCCGCGTCGCCGGGCGCATACAACGCCGCGGCGTCCAGCGACAGCTCCGCGTGCTCATATCCGCCGCCGGCCGGCGGCGGCGTCAGGCGCATCCCGGCGGCCCAGGTGTCGCGCGCCGCCGCCGCCATGCGGATCACATAGTCCAGCGTCAGGCGGTCGATTGGTGCCGTCCCGCCGATGCCGCCGGAGATATCGACCTCGGCCAGGTACGCGTTGCCCTTGTTCGCCTGCGCGGCCTGCATCAGCGCCGGGATGAAGACGCACACCGTGCGGCCCGAGGGCTGGAAGCCGCCGTCTCCCAGCTCAGTCGGCACGTAGTGCACCAGGCGCACGACGAGCTCGTTGAGGCGGTCGATGGCGCCCGCCGCATCGGTGCCGCGGACACGCGACACCACCCGGGCCTGCAACCCTCGGCGGCCTTGTGGCAAGTCCACGACCGTGCGGATGTGCCAGACGCCGGGGTTGGCGGCGTCCTCGATCTCGTTCTCGCAGGGCGCGAGCGCCGGCGCGCCGACTGTCAGCTCGCCCGACGCGAGGTCGAGCGAGATCGCGAACGCCGATAAGAACGGGCCCCCGTCGTACGCCAGGCCGACGGGGCTCAGGTCGGCGCGCGTGCGCAGCACGGGGAAGGCCCACGCGGGGATGTGGCCGCTGGCGCCGATGGCCTTGTCGTTCACTGCCGCCTCCGGCAGCGCGTCCCGCAGCAGGCCCAGCCGCGAGTACCTGGCCATGAGCTTGGCGTCGAGGTGGGCCGCCGCCGGCCCCTTCTGGATCAGGTCCACCGTGATGTGGCTTGCGAGCGCGCGCGCCGCCATGCGGAAGAGCGGCACAAACCGCTTTGGGAAGAAGTTGCTGGCGCCAAATGTGCGGGCGTGCCACTCGGGCGCTTCGACGGGCGCCGCCCCCTTGCGCGCGGCAAACGGCGACAGAACTTCCATCAGCTCGTCGAACTCGGCGGGCTGGTTGATGGCGTCTTCGCCGAAAGACCGGACGTCGCGCAAACTCATGCGCGGCGCCAGGGCGAGGCTGCGCAGTTGGGCGAGGATGCTCGCCAGCGCAGGGCGGCCCAGCGCCTCGGCCGTCTCGGGCGACTGGATGTCGTAGGCCGGGATGCGCGGCAGCGTCTCCTCCCCGGCCCCGCGCACGATCGCGGCGACGGCCGCAGTGTTGTCCTCCGCGACGGCCTCCAACAGCGCCTCCTCGGGGGACAGCGCCTCGGCCATCGGAGGCTCTGGCGTTTCCTCTCGAGGCACAGGGACGGGCGCCGGAGCCGGGGCCGGGGCCGGAGCCGGGGCCGGGACCGAAAGCGGCGCTACGGCCGCCGCCGCGGCGATGGCGACAGACGCAACCACGTTGCTGGCCGCCCGCGTAACAACGTCGCCAAGTCCTCCCCGCGCGGGTGCGGGCGCGGGCGCGGGCGCGGGCCGGGGCGCGTCGGCCGGAAGAGCGAGCGCGACGAGTTCCGAGATCGGCATCTCCAGCTCGTAGACAACCTTGAGGCGGCTGTACTCGCGGAGCGAGCGAAACACGTAGTCGCCGAGGGGGCGCTCGTCGCCGGTCTCCTCGTCGTCGATCGCGGGGTTGCACCTGAAGATGATCATGGCGGCGAATGCGGCCGTGACCACCGTGCGGTCGAACGGCACGCGCTTCACGTAGCGGTTGATCTGCCACTCGGTCATGGGCGGGGTCTCGGCGCGGTGGGGGTCGAACGGCGGGATGTCGGAGTAGATCGCGTGTGCGCCGCCGACCACGTACCGCGGCGTGTAGGTCACGCCGCTCTCCAGCACAAACCGCTCGGGGTGCGCGCGGCGCTTCTCCGGCATCTCGTCGTTCTCGTCCATCTGGTCGACCACCGCGCTGATGTACTGGCAGAGGTTGGTGGACGTGCGGCCGGCGTGCGTGTGGAACACCGACCGCGGCTCGTCGACGCGGACGGCGTTGTCCGCGCCGGCGATCGTCAGCGGCAGCACACACTGGTTGTACTCGAGGATGCCCGTGTGGAGGTCCCTGCGGGAGATGGGGAAGTCGGCCTGCGCCGCGTAGTCCGGCAGCGTCGTGTACGCGTACTCCCTGTCGCGCCCCGTCCCCTGCGCAGCGATCCCGTCCGACGTGCACGCCAGCGTCAGGTTCGACGCCAGCGTCAAGTACGGCTCCAGGATGGGCTCGCGGCACGCCACGTCCACCGCCATCATCCCATCCATGTACCCTACCATGCCGGGCCGCACATAGATATTGGGCGCCGCGATGCGCTCGCCAAACCATTCCTCGTAGAACTTGGTGTGCCGCCGCATCGTGCGCACCTCGTCGTGCGACAGGTCGGGGTCGAGCGGGAAGATGCGCAGGAGGTCGGGGTACTCCTCCAGCAGGTCCATGTAGCCCCGGCGCGCGGTCGCGCCGCCGCCCAGGAACGCATCCAGCTCCTCGCGCGCGCCCCGAGAGTCGCCGCCACGGCGCGGCCGGCCCGTGCGCGCAATCCCAAAGTCGGCGAGGATGCCCATGTGCTCGAGGAACGCGACGATGGCCGGCCGCTGCGTGTCCGACCCGAGCTCCATGGTCTCGATGATCCCGCGCAGGCGCTCGCCCATGTACTCGCCGATCTTGGCGGGCGTCAGCGCGTGCGCGGCCATGCGCGCGAGCCGCGTGTCGAGGAGGCTGTTGGTCGTCTGCGCAGCGGCGCGCCGGGCCGACGTGTCCCAGCCCACGTTGTCGACCTTGCCGCGCACCGCAGGGCAGTCGGCATAGTAGTGGCAGAACCCGCCGAAGAACGCCACCATCGGGTAGATCAGCGCGTAGGCGCGCGCGTCGGTGAACATCGTGCGCACAAGGCCGTCGAGCGCGCGGTTGAGCGCGCGGCCGCCGGGCAGGGCCGCCACGGCCTCGAAGAACTGGGCGAGCTTCTCGCGGCCCAGCAGCCGCGCCATCTCCGGCGACCGCACGGCAAAGTCCGGCACCACGTTGCGCCCCAGCACCTCGGCCAGGGGCTCGATCTTCATGTCCGGCGCCAGGATTTGCAGGTCGGCCACGTGGTTGTTTACGACCAGTCCGAACACGTACCGCGCGTTGCCCCGGTTGGCCAGGTACGGCGGGGTGATGCCGAAGAAGGAGGCGCGGACGCGCTCGCTGCCAAAGTACGCGTCCTCCTGCATCTCGCCGCCGCCCTCGCGGATCATGTCCGGCGGCACGTCCATCCCGCCGAGCGTCTTGCGCATATCTTCCATATCATCCTCTGGGTCGATCATTTTCTTTCCTTCCTTTTTCTTTTTCTTTCCTTCTTCTTTCCTTTTTCTTTCCTTCTCCTGCGTTTGGTAACCGCGGAATATCCCGTCTAAACCAATATAGGTATATCCGACCGCTCGTGATCGGATCTCTTACAGGAACCTTGTAGGCACCTTGTAGGAACCTTGTAGGCACCTTGTAGGAACCTTGCAGCAGCCGTCGCGAGAGAGAGAGAGTGTGTGTGTGTGTGTGCAAGACAAAGACCGCGACTTGTTTTTTTTCGCGACATGGAAGACCAGGACGAGGAAATGGAGATGCAAGGGGCATTCGAGGCCTTCCGGCGCATGGATATCGAGGAGCGCGAGCACCGCGCGGCCACGGCGCCATACGTCCCGGGCGCCAGCATCCAGGGCGACCCCGCATCCAAGCACGAGTGGTGGGAGATCTACAAGCTGTCGCGCGACCGCATCCTCGTCGGCGAAAACATGCGGCTGTTCAAGCTCCTGACGGCGGGGCGGTGGGGGTTCATCCCGTCAAGGGAGTACAAGGACCGCGCGCTCAGCGAGAACATCACGCCGCGCATCTGCGCGCACATCGACAGCATCTGGTTTAGCATCCGCCAGCGCCCCCCGCCGCCCACGACCGCGCGCGACTTTATCAACGAAATCCTCAGCCTCGGCATGGCCACCAAGATCCACGACGTCGCCTCGTACGCGTCCGACGACTACGGCCCCGTCCTCGTCACCTCGCTGCTGATGCGGCGGCTCGACGGCAAGAAGTCGCTCATGGTCGCACTCGTCTTTCATCTCATTGTGTATGACGACGGCGACGGCGACGGCGACGGCGACGGCGACGACGACAACAACAACGACGATGGCGCCGGCGTCGGTGTTTTTGGCGAGCCCCTGGCCATCGTGCCCCAGCCTGGCGAGTCCGTTGCGGGCGAGCCCCCGGCTGGCGAGCCCCCGGCTGGCGAGCCCCCGGCTGGCGAGCCCCCGGCTGGCGAGGCGCCGCCGTCGATGGCCGCCGCCGTCGGAGACCGCACCGAGGCCGCCGAGGCCGAGCTGCTCGCGCGCGACGCCATCTTTGCCAACTGTTTTTTTGAAGTGCGCTCCCTCTCGCTCAACGCCCTCGTCGGGACTGCCATGGATTGATGAAAAATAAGGAGGAAAGGCGCTCTCTCTGTAAGAGAAGCGAAAAAGAGAGAGAAAATACAAAGGGGGTAAAAACAAACAAGCGAGCGACGCCGGTTGGCAACCACATGACCACCAAGAAAATCCCCGTCGCCCTATTTGGCGAGCGCGACGACCCCGCCGATCGCAACACCCTGTACGCCGTCGTCATCGACGCGCTAGAAGTCGAGCGCGACCGGCGCGGCTCTTCGGCGCCCGCCCACTACACCCGCGTCCGCGCCGGCGTCCACGAGCGCGACGCCGTCCGCGCCGTCGACGCCACGCTTGTGCCGCGCGACGCCGCCTTGGGCGAGCTCCTGGACGGGCCGCTCGGCATTGCCGCCCTGCTCGTCGTCGCCGCCGAGCCCGCGTGGGAGCACGTCTACGTCCGCATGTTTGGCTACGTCGCGGACCGGCCCTTTCGCGCGGCATACGGCCTCCGCGACTGCACACTGTCGTCGCCCCCCACTCTCGCCGAAGCCGCCGCCGCGCAGCAACAAGAACAGCACCAGCGCGGCGACGTGGCTCCTCTCCGCGTCGACTGCCCCGTCCCGCCCGCACTCCCGGGCATGCGGCCGCCGCCGGAGTGCACGCCCGACGACGGCGGCGCCCCGTCCATGTCGCTGGCCCGCCTGTCCGCCATCGCCGGCGAGTACGCCATCCTGCTCGACCCCGACGCCGCCGTCGTCCCCTCTGGCGAGACCTGGTGGCGCGATGCGGCCAAAGGCAGCACGCCCGCGGAGGAGGCAATGGCGCTCCAGTTCGTGGTTGTCCAGGAGTCCCGCACGCGCGAGGGCGTGAAGGAGTTTGCCGACCGCTACGCCGCGCTGATGCACCGGTGCGCGCTGGCCGATCCGACGTTTGTCGCGCGCACGACCGCCGCCTTCCCCGCGTACGCCGCGTGCCAGTCGCGTACCATGTTCGTCGAGGCCGTGCACGCGCGCATCCTCGCCTCGGCGACGCGGTGGTACGCCACGTTCATGGCCCGCCACGCCCCGCTTGTGCATACCCTGCCCTTTATTTTCTACGACCCTTCCTTGCTGGTCGCCGACCTCCTCTGCCCCCCGTCTCTCGACATACAAGATACACCCGAGGCCTGACTTTTTTGGTCGCCTTTTTGATTGGACGTTTTCCGGTGCCGAATTTGATTATATTTCATTATTGATATCACCTGAAATGATCTCTTTTTTTGTTGATTGTTGATCTTGAATAGCGTATTTACAGGCATTTTTTATGCTCTCAATCGCGAGAGGAAGAGCTGGCCCGACTGGGGACAGGCGGTCACACAAAAGCCGGCGGGGGCGTCGGCCAGGAAGGCGTGGACGCACTCGGCGAGGATGATCATGGCCGACCGGAAGCTCGTGGCCGCGGGGTCGCCCGCGACGTCCGGGATGGCGCACGCCATGTTCTGGGAAAAGTAGTACTTCATCTTGACGATGTACTCGGCCAGGCGCGCCGCGGACTCGGCCTTCAAGTCGTGGCGCGTCACCAGTGCCGGCACCGGCGCCGACGCCTTTTTGATTGGAAGTTTCCGCTTCGATTTTTCGATCGCCGCGGCGCCGCCGTAGATCATGTGGATGCGCCGCTTCTTGGACATGACGGCGCGCGGCGGCGGCGTCGGCGGGCGCGGGGGGCGCGGTACGGAGGCCTGCGCCTGCGCGTGGGCCTCGGCATGGGCCTCGGCATGGGCCTCGGCATGGGCCTCGGCGGCCAGGCGTGCCTGCAAGGCGTCGACGTCGACGCGGCACTCGGCGCGGAACCGGCCCTCTGCAAAGTCGGCCGAGATGCGGAAGAGGCCCTTGGTCTCGGCGACCAGCACCGACAGGATCCGGTGCACGCACTGGACGTGGGGCAGGGCCATCTGCGGAGGCACAGGGCCGATGGTGAGCCGGCCGTCGGTCTCGGCGGCCAGGCCCGCAAGCAGTCGCTGCACGCACAGGGTCTGCATCGCAACGCGCTCATCCGGGCGGTCGGCGCGTCCACAGCTTGACATCGAAAATGCCTTTCCTTCTTTCCTTCTTTCCTTCTTTCCTTCTTTCCTTCTTTCCTTCTTCGTGTGTGTTTTGCAAACAAGAGCAGGGGAGAGGGGGAGGCCAAATTCACTTTTTGTTCCTAATTTGGACAGTGTCTTGCAGACAAGCTACTATACTGTGTGTATAGTATGTGTGTTTTTTGTGTATATTTTTTTTTTGATTGTGTGTACGCGCGTGTAGATGGGTATAGACAGTACAGACGATGTGTCACCTGAAATCACATAATACACCAAGAGTGTGGTCTTCAAGGGAGGAACAGAGGAAAAGAAAAAAAAAAGATGCGAGACAGTGACTTGATATTTGTGATACTGGCGCTCGGGGGCATGGTGGCAACACTCTGGGCCACCCGACAGGTCTCGGCAGCGCGCGAGGCGAGTGGCATGTCGCGCACGCGATCGGCCCTGTACGTGATGCCAATGGCGACGACGGCGGGCGTGTTTCTCCTGCTGGCGGTCTCGCTGCCGGGCGGCGCGATCTGCGCCTTCGTGCCGGCAGCGATGACGGCGCCACTGGCCGTGTGGGGCGCGGCGATCTTCATGCTGGGCGTGCGCGGACGCGCCGTGAGCTGGCACGCGCCGGAGGTGCCGCCGGCGGCGCGCACAGGCGGCGGAGGGGGCGACGTGCCCATGGTCGGGCTCCGGGACGCGCAGTTGCGCGATGCGCGCCGCCTCGCGCTCGCCGCGGCCGTGGCCGCCGACGTGAAGGGCGCCAAGAGCGCGGTGGTGTTTCTGGGCGTCGTTCTTCTGGCACACGTCTTCATGGTCACAGGCGCACGCGGCGGCGGGGACCCCGAGTGGATGCGGATTGGCGAATGCGTGGTGTCGCACAGCGAGGTCCTCACCGTCACAATCGTCGCCATCGGACTCCTCGCCATGACCGGCGCCGTCCTCGTCGCGTCTGCGTGGGCGCGGGAGGTGACGCCGAGCGCCGCCGCGGGCATCGTCTACGCCGGCGTCGTGGCGTTGATTCTTCTGGTCTTGACCAGCGCGAGCGCGGCCGAGCGCCATGGCGACACTATGCTGCGCGTCGCCGCGCTCGGCGTCCCGCTCCTCGGCGCCAGCATCCTCTATCCCCGCAAGCCGTCTGCACAGACCTCGAGGCCGACCGGGGGCCGCGCCCGGGTGCGGGCGCCATCGGCCGCCGCCGCCCCAGTGGCGGCGGCGGCGATGAGCGACGCCGATGCCGACGCACACGCGCGCGTCTATGGGCCAGAGGGCGCCGCGTGGCCGAGAATGCCGCCGCGGACCTCGCTGGCAGCTGTCCTAGAGCCCGATGGCGAGTCCGATGGCGAGTCCGATGGCGATCCCGGGGGCAGAGCCGTCCCTCTGCCGCCGTCGGCATCGTCGGCATCGTCGTCAGCATCATCGTCGACATCGTCATCGTCGACAGCCGCTGCCGCTACCGCTGCCGCTGCCGCTGCCGCTGCCCCCTCGCGGATGCAGCGACTCCGACGCGGACTGAGAGGCACAGCAGAGGAGCCGCCGGGGGCGCCGCGCCTGGAGCTCGCGGCGCGATGGACGTGCGTGCGGCGCAGCGAAGACGGGCTGCACTTCTTGCGCGCGTACATGCAGCGCATGAAGATGGCGGCGCTGCTCGACTTTGTCGTGCGCGTCAACGTGGACCTGGCGACGCGCGAGGGCGTGACGGTCGACGACTACGAAGCCGTTGACGGCGCGTACGTCAACGGCCACGGCGCAACGCGCGTGGAGGTCGGCGACGCGGCGCGCGAGGCGGCGGCCGCCGGCATCTCGGCCATGCGCCACGACGCGGCCGCCGGCCGGATGCCCGTGGTCAGTACCAGGGAGGGGCCCTTCGCGATGGCCAGCGAGCGCGCGCAAGGGCGGCTCGAGACGATGGTGCTGCCGGCCTTCATGGAGAGTCCCGAGTACGCAGACTATCTTGCAGGCCGCGCGCCGCCGCCGGTGCACCGGACGTTTGGCGGCCTGCCCACCGCCGCGCCCCCGCCGTGGTTTCGCTCACTGGCCATAGAGCCGTCGCTCTTTCGGTATATCAAGCCCGGGTCGGCGGCGCCCTCCGCCGACCAGAGTCCCCCTGGGAACCCCCCTGGGAGCCCCCCTGGGAGCCCCCCTGGGAGCCCTCGGGAGAATCATCCGGGAAGCCCGAGGCCGGGTATAGGCCGCACACTCGCCGCGCGTGTGAAACGAGCAACCAGCGCAATTGGAAGATCTACTGCTGCCACTGCCACTGCCGCTGCCACTGCCGACAACGATAACGATAACGATAACGACAACGATAACGACAACGATAACGACAACGTGACAATCAATTTCGGAACCTTCGACGCCGAACTCGACCGCGATCCGCCATGGATGGCAGACAACCGCAGCACATAAACGGCCCGACGGCCGCGCAACACCGCCGGCGCGCACACGCCCCGGCCCTCCTGTCGCTAAAATCGTACGTGGGCCAGATGCCCCACCACGTGGACTTTGTGCGCGACGGCGGCGGCGGCGGCGATGGCGACGGCGAGCCGATCGTGCGCCGGTATGCGGAGGTGACGCTGCCGGGCAGGGGTGATGACGTCATTGTCGTGTGCTGGATTGAGCTCGCCGACTGGAATCGCGGCGCGCGGCTTCCCGTCAAGGGCGAGGTCGTCGAGCTCCACGACTATGTAGACTTTTCAATAAGGCGACTGGACGCCTTTGTGACGCGCGAAGTGGACGACATTCGCGTCGGAACCTCGTGGCGCGTCGGTGTGGTAACGCTCGTGTGACGTTTTTTTTATATATATACAATCCTTCTTTGTTCTTTGTTCTCTGTCTTCCATCAAGTCGTCCCAATGAAAGAAAGAAAAGAAAGAAAAGAAAGAAAAGAAAGAAAGGAAAGAACGAGGGCGAGGATAATGAAGAGGGCGACAATCCCGGTGGATGGCGGCAACCCTCCCGACCATCTTCGCGTGTACCCCCGGCCGGTGGTGATGGGGGACATGGCCGACTATATGGCAGAGGGCGGAATGCCACCCTCGACGGTGCGCAGCGTCGTGTTGAAAGGCCCGCGGCCGGAGCGCGTCGTGGCCGTGCGGCGGCTGGTGGGCATGGCGTATGTCCTGGGCGGCCTGGCACTCGGCGCGGCGACGGGCGCGACCGAAGGGTGCCGGCGCGTGGCGTCGCGGCTGGTCATACCGCGGGCGCCGTTGACCGGTGCGGGCGGCGGGGCGGCGATGCTGGATATGGTGTGCCCGTCGGTGATGGTGCCGGCCGCGACTGTCGGCGTGGGCCTGCTGGTGCTGCTCTCGCTCTGGTTTGGGCCGCCGCGCCAGACGGACGCCCGCGGGCGGCCGCTGCCGCCGCCGCCGCTGCCGCCGGGCAGCGGCAGCATCCTCTGCGGGGCGCGGTACATGTGGGCTATACAGGAGTTCCGCAACCCTGTCCTGCACGCACAGATGGCGATACAGGGCGTGGTGGTGGCACTGGTGGTGATGCCGCTTTCCGGGATCGGCGTCGCACACGAGATAGCGGTCGGCGCGGCCCTATCGGCTATGGCCAAGTTGGCGTACGTCTTGCTCGACGACGCCAACACGGCCGCTGTGATGGCGCGCGAGCTCGACGACGCGCTGGACACGCGGTCGAGCACGGCGCGCACGCGGTACGGCGTGTGGGTGTTTGCCGTCTGCATGCACGCGATGTATTGGCTCGTGGTGATTGTGCACTGTGAACTCGAGAAGGGCCAGATCGACGACCGGCTATCGGCAGGTGTCGTGCTCATCTTTGCGTTCCAGACGATGGCCCCCGTCTTGCGGTGGCAACATCTTCGAGGAGTCGCACACGTGCGCGATTACCGGTCGCTCTGCATCCTGTTGGAGATCGCCGAGTCTTTTACGTTTATCTGTGTCGCCGTGGTGGTGCTGATATGCTATCACAGATGAGGAGAGCAGGGCTGAAATTGAAAACCCAAAACATAAAAAACGGCATCAACCCAAAACATACACACATACACGCATACCCATACGAAGAGAGAAGAAAAAAAGAAGAGAAAGACGACTATAGAGACACGAGACAGAGAGGGGGAAGGAAAGGGCGCCGACACAAAGCTTGCAACTCTCCCAGGTGACCCCTGAAACCCCGCTCCCCCTTTTTCGGTGCCGTCCTTTGATGAACCAGCGCGAGCACGGGGCGGTGGCATGTATGATAGACGACGGAGCCAGCGGGAATTTCTGGAACGGGTGATGGATACGCTAATGTATGAGATATACACAAACGACCAGCGGGCCCCGCCGGTGGACGACGGCGACGGCGACGACGACGACGACGGCAGCGGCGACAACGCCGATGGCGAGGATGACGGCGAGGACGAGTCGGCGGCGGCGGCGCTCGCGCGGTATAGACGGAAATCCCAGCCGGGCGAAGGGCGGGGCCGGCCAGACAGCAAACAGAAGAAGACGAAGAAGACGAAGACGACGCAAAGGACAAGGACCCCGGGCGCGTCTAATGGAGGACGGTGGCGGCCGGGGCAGACGATTGTCGAGCAGCTGCGCGAATGTGCAGGGGGCGCCGGCGCGGGGGGGCGGCAGATGGCGGCGTTTGCAGAGGAGTGCACGGCCGCGCTGTTTGCCAAGGTGGCGTCCTACCCCCCGCCAGTGCAGCACTACATGTCGCGCCGGGCGCCGCTGGTCGTCTTTGTCACCTACTACTTCGACCCCAAGTCGCTGCGCGACGTGCAGAAGGCATGCCACGACGAGCGCGACTTTGCGCTGACGCTGGTCTACCTGCTGGCGCTGCGGATCGACCCGACGCTGGGCGAGAGCATCCGATCGCTGGACCTTGCGCCGATCGACCGCGCGATCCGGACGATCTGCAACGGCTACGACGGCGCGTACATCGGCCAGCACTACACGCGCGACGGCGTGCGGCGGAACATGGACTCGCTGGCCGACGTGCGCGCCTACCTGGACCTGCGGCGGAGCGACCCGATGGCCTGCCGCTTCAGGCCGGTGCACAACCAGGCGCTGGTGGAGGTCTACCTGTCGGTGATGCACGACTTTGCGCTGGAGCTGGCGACGCAGGTGCCGCCGTTCATGCTCCGGCGGACGCCGGATATGAGCACGAAGCTGGCGACGCTCCTGCTGGCGCTGCCGTATATCTGGCGCCACCCGAACGAGACGGTGCGGGGGCTGCTGCGGTTCTACGAGAGTCTGATGCGGCACCGGCCGGAGCTGTCCTTCCAGACGCCGGTGGGGATGGCCGTGGCGTTCATGTACTTTGCCGAGGCGCATCTGACGATGGCGATCGCGGCGATCTTTGCCGACGCCGACAGGCGCCACACAGCGACGCGACCGACCCAGCTGGCGCCGCCGCGCAGCGCTATGCCGCCGCTTCCAACGATCGAGTATGCGGAGTGCCATCTACCACATAGCTGAAACAAATAAAAAAAATATAATTCCGCTTATTTATTCTTTAGATGAGAATGCGAAACGTAGGCTCGCCGCCGGGCTCGCCGCCGGGCTCGCCGCCGGGCTCGCCGCCGGGCTCGGGAACGACCATCTCCGTGAGGTGGCAGGACTTCTCCGCCGTCGGCAGACGGTTGGCGCCGTGGAGGATTGCGAACTGGACGTAGACGACGGTGCCGACGTCGGGGCTGGTGGCGTGGCTGATGCCGAGGCCGCCGTAGGAGGTCTCGATGCCGTTGAGCGTCGCGATGCACTTGGCGACGACATCCTCCCGCCGCTCGGGCGCCATCTTGCCGATCCTGTCTCGCTGGGTGCGGACAATCCGGTTGAACGAACTCTCATTCAGAAGAGAGGACTGCACAGAGAGGCGGCCGTAGGTGAGGACGAGGACGGGGCCGGTGTGGGCGGAGCCGTCGTCCACGACGGGGACAAAGACGGGGTTGTACCGTGCAAACCCAGACGACTGGCCCGTCGGATAAATGCAACTGGTGAAGATGCCGTAGTCGTCGCCGGCAGGCAGGGCCTTGCAGATCGCCAGGTAGGAGACGTGTTCCATGATGACCATCTGGTACTGGCTCCACCGCTCTTTGGTGACGTCCGCCTCGTCGATCGGGCCCTTTGTGAGCATGGTGTCGAGCGTGGCCCGGCGGCGGTCTCTGCCCTGCCAGGAGGACGCCAGGTCGCGCGTGAGCTCGGGGATGTGGCCGTCGACGAGGGCGTCGACCTTATCCGGCGTCATCAGGACGTGGGCTGTCAGATGCCCGCCCCACACAAAGTGGGCGAAGGCGGAGGGCGGCGTGTTGCAAACATGCTCGGGTGCGGCAGCAGTGGTCATTGTCTGTTTCGGTTGGATATATCTCTTTCTTTTTTTTTATTTTTCTTTGGTGATGCCGAGAGCGGAGAGGGAGAAGGAGGAGGAGGAGGGCGCTCGACCCCTGTGGTGGCAGCAGTAGCAGTAGTAGTTATTAAATGATGTGAGACTTGGGCGGTTTACCGCGGGGCGAGAAGGTGATCTCGACGATGTGGCAGGTCTTCTTGGCACTGGGGAGGCGGTCTGTGGCCTGGAGGGCGGCAAAGCAGCCGTAGGCGACGGCGACGGCGGTCTCCTGGGAAGAAGGGGGCGCGGCGCCTTGGGCCTTGCTCTCCATCTCATCGAGCGTAGAGACGCAGCCGATGAGCCCGAGGTCTTTTTGGGCAGTAGACATCCCATCCAGCATTTTCTTCTGTGAAGCGACGAGTTCCTTGTACTTGGCCTTGGTGATGGACGATTCGAGGGCCAATCCGCCGTAGTGGAGGACGAGGACGGTCCCCGTGCGGCGGAGCGGGGCAGGGGGAGTGGGGGACGTGCCTGTGGCGGCGGCAGGGGCGGCGGCAGGGGCGGCGGCAGGGGCGGCGGCAGAGGCGGCGGTGGCGGGGACGTCGGCGACGACGGGAGTGTAGCGAAGGGGGGTGGCCATCTCCCCGGGCTCGGGCCAGAGGAAGGTGTAGATGCCGTGGTTTTTGTCGTCGGAGACGGCCCCACACAGCGCGAGATAAGAGACGCAGTCGACGATGGTCTTCTGCAAAGCCACGTTCTCCTCGGGCGAGACGGTGGCCACGTCGACGCCGCGCTTGATCATGTCGTCGAGCGTGGCGAGGCGGCGCGCCTTGCCCTTCCAGCCGACGCCGGGGGCGGCGTCGGCCCGGTACTCCTTCTCGTGCGCCCCCATGATGGCGCCGAGCTCCGCGTCCGTCGCCTTGACGGACGCGCGCAGGCGCGCCTTCCATATAAACAGCACGTGCTGGTCTCCTGGAGTGTTGCGGACATGCCCGGGTGCAGCAGCGGTGGCCATTGTCTGGTTTGGTTGGATATATCGCTTTCTTCTTTTTTTATTTTTATTTTTCTTTGGTGTTGCCGAGAGAGAGAACCCCATCTAATGCTGCGGAGAGGGGGTTGGAAGGGGGCGGAGCCCCCTCCGACACCAATCGTGGATGATGATGGGCGACGGGAGGGTGTCGACGGGGGGGAAGCCGGAATAGATGGTGTGGAGAGGGGCCTCGGGTGTGGCAGGCGGGTAGTAAGTGGGGCAGACGTAGTCGTGGTGGGTGGCGGCGGCGCGCGGCTCGGGGTTGCGGACGAGCGTGTTTTCGGTGTAAAAGAACTCGGCGGAGATCATGTTCGGCCCGTAGAGGTCCATTTTAGGCCGGCGGGGCGAACTGTGGTTGAAGGCGAGGAAGGCGTAGCGGTCGGTGCCGAAGAAGACGATGTCGCCACGGGTGAGAGTGTGGTGGGGGATGCAGGTGGCGATGTGGTTGGGGGAGCTGCTCAAGGAGAGAAGACGCTTGGTGTTGGGCGAGAGTACTCCGGTGGCGGGGGAAACGGGGACGAGTGCGGTGGCGTCGGGCGCGCTGTGGATGCGGTGAATGCGGCCGCTGTGGGAAATCAGTTCGCCAGTCGGGGGGCAGAACGTACCCCGTTTGCCGGTGCCGTCGACGTCGTAGAGCACATAGTGCCACGTGGGGCAATTGTCGTGGCCCGTGTTGGACAGCCCGAGGACGTAGTACACCGTTCCGTAAAAGGCGTAGTACATGGTTTTGTGGTGGACTCGATGCTCGGAGAAGACATGATCCATGCACAAGATCGTGCCCACGTTGCCCCGGGCGGGATAGTCGCCGGTGGAGGCGGCGGCAGCGGCGGCGAGTGTCTCCGCTTCGATGATGGGACGGAGGTCGAGGATGAGGGCGAAGTGGCGGTCAAGAGCACCGAGGAACTTATCGTTGGTGGTCACTGCGAAGCGGACGGCCGAGACGCAAAGTGACGCCGCGCCGGCGCTGATCGCCGCGCCATAGGAGGCGATGGTGTTCCATAGGACGGCGATGGTGAGGCCGGACACGGATACCACTTCGGCGAGGAACGCGCCGGCGCCCACACAGAAACTCACAGTTAAACTCATGATTACTATTATTTTCATAGTGTGGACGCGCCGCCAGTGGGAAGAGGGATGATCTTGGGTCAGTTCGTTTACGGCTAATACGGACGAGACCACGCCCAGGATTCCGAGAATCATCACCGCCGACCGCATATGGGAGTCGGCATCCAGGGGACTGGGGCGAAAGTAAATGACGCTGGCCGCAGCCCCGCACTGAAAAAGTGCAATGGCGACGGCTAGGATGGTCCACGCAAACGCCTGTCTGAGATCCGACGATCCGGGAGCCGGCGATCCGGGAGCCGGGGGTCGTTGGTCCGCCTCCTGGATTGCCGTGCCGGTACTATCGTTGCGCTGGTCGATGGTCTGGAGTAGGTCTGTCTCGGCTTCCGGCTCATCTATCAGTACTTGTCGCCGCGACACTGCATAGCTAGCCACGCGCCGGCGCACCAGCGTCTGTGCATCCACACTGTGTATTTCCGCACGACAGATGGGGCAGGGCACGCTGAGAACTAGTACGTAGAACAGAGACAGCCGACTCTCCACGAGCTCTTCAAAACACGCGCTGTGGAACACATGACCGCACTCGACCGTCTTTACCGTCGGCGCGTCGCCGTCGTACGCAGTCAGGCAGATGGAGCAGGACTCGACGTCTCCGTCCTCGTTCCTGGCCAGCTGGCACGGCGGTGACGACGGCGGCGGCGGCGGAGAGGGATTGTTCTTGCGCCTCTGGTAGAACGACAACGGCGCCACGCGCATGGATCTCCGCTGCATGGTTTTTTGGATTCCAAAACAGTTAGTTGCAGATTCTCTCCCTCTTTCTCTCTCTCCCTCCCTCTCTCTCTATGTCTTGCTTTTTTTTTGTTTTTCTTCTTCCTTCTCTTTGTTTTCTTCCTTCTCTTTTGTTTATTGAAAAAAATAAGACACAGCGAGCCTTCAAACCTGCTTGGCCTCGACAATGGCCAACAGAGCAGAGCAGACCCGATCGATGGGAACATGCCCAATCGCTCCGGTGCCGCCGTTGCGCCGCAGCCCCTGGGCAATGTGGAGCGGGACGGCGTCGCGCGTCGTCAGCGAGTCGTGGAGCAGCATGACGTCGCCGAATTCGGCCGCCGGCAGCGCCTGGAAGTCGGCCGCGCCGGCGATTGTGTGCGCCGCGGCCGCGGGCAGCCGCTCCTTGTCCTCCTTGCTGTAGATGCGCGGCTTGCCGTTGGCCTTCAGCCCGCCGTGCCCGGCCCAGTGCGACGTTGTGGCCCGGGCGTCGGCGAAGATCTTTGCGGCGGCGGCGCGGTCGCGCGCAGTCCGCGTCGCGGCCGGCAGCATTGAGACGTACGCGACGCGGCGGATTGAAATCGGCGCGCCGGTGGCGGGGCGCGACCGCGCGGGGAGGCTCTGGTGGGCCGTGCGCGAGTCCCAGACGAAGAGCGCGTTTTCCGCGATCGAGATCGGCGTGGCCGCCATCCCGCGGGCCTTGTACCAGTCGTACTCGGCCCCGGAGATGACGTGCCAGTTGGCCTTGCCGATGCCGTGGTCGGCGACGAAGGCGTCGTGGTGCGCGTGGCTGCCGGGGACGCAGGCGAACGTGGGCATCGTCCGCTGGCTCGCCACGTCGAATGTGGTGTCGTCGTAGTTGTAGAAGGACTGGTAGCACGTGGCCTTGCGCGCGCCGGTGAAGGCGCTGCCCTGGTCGAGATGGAGCCAGCCAAAGACGTCGCCGCCCTCGGTGATGGCGGGCTCGCCGCCCTTTTTCGTTTTCGGCCCCGGGCGCGCAGTGTTGGGCAGGATGCAGGCGCCGTCGAGCGACGTCACCAGGTCGTCGATCTCGCAGCCGTGGAGGAAGGCAAAGACCTGGAGGACCTTGGGGTGCATGCGCAGCAGCCACATCATCAGCGCCTGCCCGATCTGGTACTTTTCGATGCCGTGGATGTTGGTGACCGGCAGGGCCTCCGAGCGGCGCGCAAACGTGCTCGGGTCGTCCATGTTGGCGCCCGTGGGCTGGCCGTTGGGCATGCGGCGCGACGTCAGCCACTGGTTGAAGAAGGCGTAAAACCAGCGGCGCTCGGGGTCGGCCATCAAGTCGGCGAAGGACGTGTAGCCCCGCGCATACAGCTCCGCCTTCCGCTCGGCCAGGTACGCCGCGTCGTACAGCTCCCCGGCAAGGGGGATCGCCCCCACCACATCTCTCCCCTCCTCCTCCTCCTCCGGGTCCAAGTCCAAGCACGGCCGCTTGGCCTCGCGAGCTCGGTCGAGCGCGCCGTTGTCGTCGGCAATGGCGCCGTGCGTACGCTTGATGGTCATCATGTTGCAAACTTACTGTGTGTTTGCAAAAAACGTTGTTTTTGTTGGTGTCCTTTTGGATTTTTTTTCTTTTCTTGGGTGTGTAGAGGGAGAGAGAGAGAGAGAGAGAGATGGAGAGGAGGAGATCATCAATAAACGGGAGGAGTTATATTAATATTAGACCACAGGCCAAGGGGGATGGAAGGGGGCGGAGCCCCCTCCGTTGGAAGGGGGCGGAGCCCCCTCCGGAGGCCCCGTCCCCCACTGTTCAGATACTGATGGTGCTTCTGCGAATTTGTAGACGACGGATGCAGGAGATGTGCACTCCCACGCTGAAAATTTTGTGGAGTTTGGCGATGACGGCGTCGGAAGAAGCACGGAGGTCATCTGCGAGTGCTTCGAATGGTGCCCGGTAGGCGTCGATGGCATCGTTGTCGAAGTCGTCTTCATCGGCTTCGCTGTCGCTTGCGTTGCCGATGGTCGCCTTGCGCGCTTCCAGTGCGGCGACAAAACGCTCCTTGAGCGGAAAGTCGGCGACGCGTTGGAGATGGCGTTCCTGGCGCCCGTATTCGACGTCGTGGGTAATTTGGTCAATCATTGACCTACGCATGCGCCTTTTAGCGCCGCACTTCGTCGCATGGACGACAGACCAGCCGGAAAACGGTCCCCTGTTGAGTCTGTCGTCGACTTTTTCGAAACACTGGACGATATAGACAGGCTTTCCCTCGAGCCTGACCGCTTCGTGTGCTCTGGCCATCGCCATGGCGGTTACCATGGCCGATTTCATCGAAGACGCCGAACGCGTCTTGTGATGGGGGCTGGAGCGAGTGTCGTAGCTATCGGACTCGTCATCGGACTCGTCATCGGACTCGTCATCGGACTCGTCATCGGACTCGTCATCGGACTCGTCATCGGCTTCGTCATCGACCAGGCGAATGCGCTTGGCGTCGCGGCTGTCGCCAGACTCTTCCTCCTCCTCTTCCTCCTCCTCCTCTTCTTCCTCCTCCTCATACTCTTCGTTGCAGACGCGCTTCGACATGCTGAGATTGTATAAAAATGTTTTTTTTTTCTTGTGTATTATAGAGAGAACAGAAAGACAAGAGGGGGGATGGAAGGGGGCTCCGCCCCCTCCGGGGGCTCCGCCCCCTCCAGTGGAGCCCCCTCCAACTCAGATGAAAAAGACTAGTGTACAGAAGAGAGCGAGAAGCCAGGTGAGCGCGGGGGAAGCGGAGGAGGCGACGGTGACGGCGGCGGCGGAGGGCTGTGCGGGAAGGGGGTCGATGTCGCCGGTGCCGGGCGCGTTCTGGGCCTGGTCGGGGTTGAGGATCTGGGAGGGGACGTCGTCGCGGTCGCTGGGCGCGGGGACGGTCTCGTCGGAGGACTCTGTGTCGAGCTTGCGGACGGTGGCGACGTAGGCGTGGTCCTCAAACCAGGTCATGTGGTTGCGGCGGAGCATGTTCTGCTTGACGCGAAAGTAGCCGTTGTCGGCAAAGTCTTCGCCCCACGAGTTCTGTAGAATGTAGTGGGGGATGGGCGCGGTGTCGTCGTAGCCGACGAGGACGACGAGGTGGTCGCCGATATTGGCCGTGTTCTCGTTGGTGTAGACGCCCGTGGGGTTGTTGGCGAAGAACGCCTCAAAGTCCTCGGGGATGCCAAAGCCGATGGCGAGCGGCCCGTTGGCGTTGAGCTCGGACTTGATGGCGGCGGCGTTGACGATCCGGCGGTAGCTCGTCGACGACGAGAAGAGGTGCTGGCGCGACGTGCCGGACTGGCACTGCTTCTTGCACGACACCTCGGTCGTGCTCTTGGTGCCCTGGGAGAAGGGGAAGCACTCGGAGTCGACGATGCCAAACGTCGAGGCGAAGGTGAACCCGGCCGAGGGCGAGTTCGGGTTACACCCGTTGCCGTCCTTCGCCTCGGCACACGACGTGGTGTGCTGGACCGACAGGGGCACGTACGTCTTCGACCGGCCCTCCGCACACGCGCGCATGCCCAGGCTGACTGTCGCGGAGATGGCCCAGCAGTTGTTGCACCGGCCCTGGTTGACGATGGGCCCGACGCAGGCGCCGCCCTTCTCGGTGCGGTAGTCAAGGCGCGGGGGCGCGGGCGCGGCGCCAAACGCGGGATCGGTCTGCACCTCCTCGACCAGCTGGCTGGAGAAGGGCAGCTGCTGGAACCCGCGGCCGTAGTCGGCGGCGTCGAGGCTGGCGATGGCCGCCTGCCGCTTCAGGACGCCGCCGATGTCTTCGCCGAGGACGACGGCGTTCTTGAGCGCAAACGTGTCGTAGAGCTCGAACGTCTCGGTAATCCCGATCGACCGCGACTGGATGACGTCCATGATGATCTCGGCGACGTCGAGCTCCCGGCTGTAGTCGGCGCCGAGCGCCGCCTCGAACGGAAACTTCATCGTCACGTCGAGCACGTTGAGCACGTCGCTGGATGACGCGTCGTTCGCAATGACGCTGCCGATCGGGCCCATCAGCGCGGCCTCGCGCGCAGCCAGCACGCCGTCGGGGTCGTAGTCCGTCAGCAGGTAGAGGATGTTGGCCTGCGACCGCGGCAGCGCGTTGTACTCGGGCAGGCTCTGCGCATAGCGGCCGAGCACGACGACCGGCACCCGCGCCGTCACCACGTTGCTGAGGTCGTCCGCAATGTCCTCCACGACCACCTCGATCTTGCCCGCGACGACCTCGTCTGTGAACTCCACGCGCGGCACCGACCCGAGCGTGGCGTCGATGAAGAGCTGCGCCTCCGGCGACTGCCGCACCACGTCGCCCACAATGTACACCGTCTTGACCACCGTCGACGCCAGGAAGCCGGTTGTGCCGAGAACGGACTTGGACGCGCCGGTCACCAGCGTGTTGCTCATGCGCGTGAACGCGCCCGGGAACGGGAACCCCAGCCACGGCTGCACGCGCTCCTCGTAGTACGCCAGGTCGTCGTCGGAGAAATACGTGTTGCAAAACTCGGCCGCGATCTCGCGCGCGTCGCTGCTGCTGCCGCCGTCGCCAAAGTCCAGCAGAAACAGCGCCGCGCGGTTGATGACGTCCTGGCGCGTGCCCTTACTTGCGTCCACCTGCAAAAACAGGTTTAGCGGGAAGAAGTTGTCGTACGCCCACCCGAGCGCCGCCTCCGTGGTGTTGTCGTACACGCCGCCCTGCACGATCTGGAACGCCGTCAGCCCCGCCTTGACGCCGCCCTGGCACAGGTCAGCGGGCCCGATCTTGCGGTCCGTGCGCGCCTCGGCGATGCCCAGCCCGTAAAAGTCGCACCCGTCGTCAAAGTCGGGGCCCGTCGCCGCAATGCGCGCCTTCAGCGCGTCCCACCCGGCGTTCGTCGTCGCGCGCGACCCGAGGCGGATGTCGTTGTACACGGGGTCGCTCAGCGGCGGCATGCACTTGCCCGTCAACTGCACGCGGAAGAGCTCGTCCATCAGCGCGAACGCCTGCGCATCGACGAACGCGCGCGAGGCCCCGCTGCCAAACCCGCCGCCCTCCGTTCCTTGCCGCCCGCCGCCTCCTTTTCCTCGCGGCGCAAAGCCCGTGTACGTGACACCGTAGATCGTCGCCAGCACCAGCGCGACCGCCACCACGGCCCGCAGCGTGTACTCGGACGTCTGCAAATCCTCGTCCTCGTTCTCCTTCATGCGACGGCCGATGTCGCCCAGCTCCTGGTCCAGACGCTCGCGCACGAGCGGGAGCCGCTCCGGGTCGATCCTCGCCGCCACCGCCGCCGACACAGCCAAGTCACCTGTCCTTCGCGACATTTTTTTTTTTGGTTTCTACCCTTTCTCTTTTGGTTTCTACCCTTTCTCTTTTGGTTTCTGCCCTTTCTCTTTTGTTTTCTGCCCTTTCTCTTTTGGTTTCTGCCCTTTCTCTTTTGGTTTCTGCCCTTTCTCTTTTGGTTTCTGCCCTTTCTCTTTTGGTTTCTGCCCTTTCTCTTTTGGTTTCTGCCCTTTCTCTTTTGGTTTCTGCCCTTTTTGTCTCTAATGTGGCTCCTACCGCGGCTTGGTCGCCGAGTGTTTTATATGACAAGATTATCAAGACTTTTACACGGGACTAGACCCCCTTGCTGTCCTCGTCCTCGTCCTCGTCCATCGTGTCGGGGATGATGTCTGGACCTTCGAGACCGTCGGGCGCCGCATCGGGCGCCGCGGCGGCGGGAAAGTAGCGCAGGAGATCCTCGACACAGCAAACCGCGGCGACGATGCGGGAGTGGGTCATGCCCGTCGGCGCCTCCATCACATTGTGCGTAGGCAGGTAGTACTCTGGCGCGCCCAGCATCCGAGGGTAGATCTCGGGGTCAAAGAGCTTGGACCGGGCGTCCGTCGTGTGGTGGCCGCGCGCGACCACGGCGTCGGCCACGCGCCGGCACAGCTTGTGCACCGACTTGGCCCATGCGCGCGTGAACGGGTGTGCGCCGCGCACATACTTGATCAGGTGCTGCGTGCGCGCGTCCAGGCTGCCGTTTCCTCTCTCCCCATCTTGCGAAAACCAGAGACAGAGCGCGTCGCCAGCATGTTTTGCCGCAGAGAGGTAGAGCGCGCGCCCCGCCGCCGCCAGGGCAGCCGGCTCGGTCACATCAGCCGGCAGCGAGATGTGGCGCACGATGCGCTGGAACACGGTGACGAGGTAGGCCTCCATGCGGTCGTGCACTTTGGAGAGCAGCGCGATGTTGTGGTAGTCGGGATGGTCCTTGCCGCCGGGATAGTCCCGCGGCGACTCCAGCGTGTACATCATCGGCGTCACAAAGAACAGGAGCTCCAGGCTGCACACGGCCTGGAGGTTGGCGCGCCGCGCCGCGATCTCGTCGTGCTTGGAAATCCACACGAGCGCGTCGGCCTCGCCAAACGCGTGGAGATAGTACGCGTAGAGGGCCATGTGCGGCGGCGTCTCCTCGGGGACGTTCGGCGCCAGCACGAACTTGTGGTCCCACGGCTGCGTGCACAGCTCGTCGGTGACGCGCTTGGTGACCTCGCCGTCGTAGAACGCCCACAGCGGGGCGGCTGCGCACATGTCGATCGTCAGCTTGATCAGCCGCTTGTACACCCGGCGGTGGTGGCCGTTGATCGTTGTGAGAAAGTGCTCGCGCGGCACCGGCCGGCCGTACGCGACAAACGCCGAGTAGTTGTACTTGATGACCGACATCAGCAGCGAGGCGTACTCCCGGTCAAAGTTCACGCGCCACACCTTCATCCCTTTCTCGTAGGTGTACACGCCAAAGAGGACGCTGTCGAGGCCCAGCGCGAGCATCTGCATCATCAGCTGCGGCAGGTAGTACGTCGGCGGCTGATCCCAGGTCTTGCGGCTGCAAAAGAAGAACGTCGCGCCGGGGAACTTCGACTTGCCCTCGGGGATGAACACCGACGGACACTTCCACTCGACGGCGACGACCTCGCCGTCGGGAAGCGTGACGATGCCGTCGGGCGACGCGCCGACCTCCACGGGGAAGGGCCAGAGCGGCGTCGTGCCCATGCAGTCATTGCGCGCCTCTTCGTTGAAGAAGTCGTCCATGCCCTCCGTGCGCGGCAGGTAGCCGTCGCCGAAGGCGTCAAAGAGCTTGCGCGCCTTCAGGTCGTCGTCGGTGATCAGCGTCAGCCCGCGATCTTCATAGAACGCGCCCGGGTTTTGGTCCATAAACACCGCGAGCACGTTGTCCTCCTTCATCGTGCCGCCTTTGGCAAAGAACGCGCCCGGCGACGAGAACGGCAGCGTCGGAAAGAGCCCGTGCTTGCGCCGCAGCGCATAGTTGTCCCAGTCCGTGTTTGTCGGGCTGGTCTCCCACATCGTCTCCGACAGCTTGAGCTCCTCGGCCACGGCCTTGTCGTGCATGCCGGCCCACTTGGCGCCGTTGCTCGCCGTCAGCCGCGGCATCTGTCGCAAACTCATCCACGCGGCGTCGCTCTGCGGGATGTACGGGTACGTTTCGCGCGGGATGTCGCGGATGCTCGTGGCGCCCAGGGCCATCGGTGCCAGCATCTTCATGCGCGCGCCAAACTTGGCCATCATCAACGCCGGGTCGATCGCGCGCCACGACGTGTTGGGAAACTTGATTGCCGTCATTCCGTCCTCTTCCATCTCCAGCTTTGTCGGCCCACCGCGGGGCCGTCGCGCGCGTGGCAAAGTTGGCGTTGTCGTCGTTGTCGTCGTTGTCGTCGTTGTCGCATGGGTTGCCATCTTCCCCTTCTTTGCTTCTTCCTTTCCTTCTGTTCTTTGATTCCTTTTTTTTGTTTTTTTTTCTCTGTTCCCGTCCAGAGGATGGAGGAGGTTTTGCAAAACACACACAACAAAAAAATAAACCGAGGTAGGTTTTCGTGCACCAACGCTTGTTCGGCGACGCAATGACACCTGCCAGGGCTCGCCGGCGGAGGGGCGTATTTTATCGATTTTTTGTTTGTCGCGCCCGCAGAGGCCCGAAAATGGCCATTTCCGCGGTTTTTTTCGCCCACTTCTCGCGCGCGCACGATGGCGCTATATGCCTGTGATTTGGATTTGACATGAATGCGCGCCCAAAACCGCACCGACTGCCCGTCCTCGCAAGAGGGGGCTGTCGCCGTGCCGCTGTACACAAATGAACGGAAAACCCTTGGGGCCGAAAACCCAAAAAATTTTCGGCCCCAACTTTTCTTATACTTAGAAAAGTGGAAACCCGCTCTAATACAAAAATTTTGGAGGGGTCAACACAGAATTTCGGTGGACGCAAAAAACCGGTCGATTTCGCACTGATTCCGGTATTTACTTATGGTCAAAGTGTTTTTGGCAGGTCTCGGGCTACACTTAAGTGAGGACAAATACACGAATTGTGCAACGTGAACGGAAAAAATTGGCAATTTTACCGCAATTTATTGCTCCCTCCTTCCTAATTAGGGCAAAATCCAAATCTGTTCACGTGGACAAAAACTCACATCGCCTCTAATGCAAAAATTTTACCCATAAGCTACGGTTTGCAAAAATTACCATAAACGACGGTTTTGCAAAACCCGACAAGGGCCTTCAGACGCCCAGACGTTGGCAGACGATGATGTGCCAGTTCAAGAACGCGGCCGTTACCATGCCAGACACCGACAAGAAGAGGAGTCCAGGCGGACGGCACAGGAGCGCGGCGTCGCCGGGGACGTTTTCACAGATGGTCGTGTCCTGTGTAAAACGCAAGATCGCGTACGGAAACAAGACAGCCGAGACGACTGCGAAGGCGAAGGTCGCCATGATGACACCATCTCCGGCCCGGGGAGCGGCCTGTGTGGTATACACAAAGGGGCAGACCACGAGCCAGCCGACACACGCCACGCCCCACCACAAGAGGATGTCCTCCTTCACCGGCAACGACGGCGACGACGACATCAGCACGCGGTAGCCCTTCATGAGCGCCTCCCGCGAAACCTCGGCCACGAGCAGCATACACACGAAATACGCCAGCGCCGTCCTCCCTGCTCCCCAGACGCGCGCAGCGACGCCGGCCGGCCTGGGTTTTGCAGCCACAGTCGCAGGCCGGTTGTTGGTCCTAGCGCGCTTGGTCGTGGTACTTGCACTCATTGTCGATAAGATGGACGAATGGAACCGTGTCGATGTTTCCTTTTTTTTTACTATTATTATTATTCTTGTTGGTTGAAGGAAGAGAGTAAAGAGGCCAATCACGTCATTTCGTCGCCCCGCGCCGAAAGAGCGATGTCGCCAAAGCCGTCCCCGCCACCATTGTCGTCGCCGTCTTCGTCATCAGACGACGACGCGCTCGTGTCGTCGGCGAGGCGCGCCGACTTCACAAGCGGCTCGGTCGCGCCATCGCCGTTGCCGGCGCCCCCTCGCCCTTGATATCGATCTCGGTCTCTCGCCGTATTCTCTTGTTTATTCTTCTTCTTTGTCGTCGTCGTCGTATCTTTTCTGCCGTTACTTGGCCGACTCGCGGGGGCGCGAAGACCACCGGTCGCCCCCCCGCCTCCTCCTCCTCCTCCACCGATGCCGGTGCCGGCGCCGCGCGCGCCCGTCTCGCGGTTGATGGCCCGCTGGTCGCGCCACCATATCCACCCATTCGCGAGCCCCTCGGCGGCATACCACGCCGACCAGAAGATAAACCAGAAGAGGCCGTAAAACCACGAGCTCATCTCGCCGGGGTAGACCGTCATCTTCAGCGAGATGGCGATAAACCCCGGCCAGAGCGCGACGCCGCGCCCGACGACTGAGAGGTTGGCTGTGGCCTCCGCCTCGGCCTCGTGGAGCGTGTCGTTGTGCATCCCCTGGGACGTGGACCAGGTGTCGACCTCGCGCGTGTGGCGCGTCCTGATCTGAAAGTAGAAGAGCGTCGCGACAAAGCTCACCAGGTGGATGGGGCCCAGCATCACGAACGCGTTCATGTCCCAGATCCCGTCGGCCTTGAGCACCACGAGTGCCAGCGTCAACGACACCGCCGAAAACACCGCGCCCGACGGCCGCCGCATCAGCCGCTCGATGTTGCGCATCGCCGCCGCGCCCTCTCGCACATCTGACCCGGCCTCTGTCTCTCTTTGTCTCTCGGGCATTCTCTCTCTCTCTCTCTCTCTCTCTCTCTCTCTCTCTCTCTCTCTCTCTCTCTCTCTCTCTCTCTCTCTCTCTCTCAATTACGCGCCAGACCAAAACGATGTGTATATCACGGATCCGGCGAACCTGCTTACCTCTATAAGTGCCACAGAGACTGACTCGACGATTACAAAAAGAGAGAGGGAGAGAGAGAGAGAGAGAGAGAGAGAGAGAGAGAGAGAGAGAGAGAGAGAGAGAGAGAGAGAGAAAAGAGATAGACAAGAGAGAGATAATAGATAAGAGCTAAAGAATCAACCGACATGGATGCGGGCGAGCTAAAGGCCCATATCGACCGGCGCTACGGTGCGGCGTACGGCGCGTACTACGGCCGCTCGATGCCGGCTGCGACGCCTGCGGACGCCTTCCGCCATATCAAGCACGGGACACGCGCGATCTTCATCGACTGGGACCACCTTGTCGCGCACCCCTTTGCCGACTACGGCGCCGGCGAGCGCGTCGTCGACCGGCACCCGAAGCTGCCCGGCGCGTCGCGGCCGGCCAGCCCGCGGGAAATCGCCGCGCGCATCGCGCGCCACGTGATGCGCCTCTTCGACACCCGGCCGTCGCTCAACACCGTCGTCTTTGGCGGCAACTGTCCGCCATCGACGCTCGCGCCCTACGCACCGCCGCCACCGACCGGCCCCGCCGAAGCCGACGCTGACGCTGACGCGCGAGATGCCGCGCAGGAAGCCGTCGGCGCCTTCGTGGCCGCCCTGGCCGACCCCGACGTCGGACGCAAGAGCACCTCCGGCCGCAGCGTCATCGTCCACTTCCTCTGGCCGTTCGTCGGCGCCGACGGCCGCCTGCTGCCGAACGTGGTCAGGCGCCACGTCCTGGGCGTCGTCGACACCCGCCTCGTCGTCGACGGACTCTACGCGCCGGACATCGACACGCAGGCACTCTGGATGCAGCGCACGCTGCGGCGCACCGCCGAATCCGCGCGCCAGTTCGCCATCGAGATCCACGCGCGCGGCTGGAGCATGCTGCCGGCGTTGCTGCTGGCGTGCGACGCCGAACGCGACGCCTGTCCTCGCACCACCGTCTGGGTCGACGCCGGCGCCGGCCCGCACATCCTCAGCGTCTCCCGGCTCCACGCGGCCATTGCGGCTGTCGAGAAAGCCGCGAACGGCGTCGACGCCGTGCGCGCGCACGTGTGTATCTGGGCACTCGCGCTCCGCCATGCATTCTGGCCCTCTCGCCGCGAGAGCGGCACGGCGCCGGCCCTCGCCGCGCTCTACTACTTTCTCGACAGCCGCGAGACGTCGCGTTCCGCGCGCACGTACGGCGACCGTGTCCTGCGCGGGCTGGTCCGCGAGGCGGCGACAGACGGCGGCGGCGGGGCGCGGCTCTCCGTCAATGTCTGGGCCGCAATGCGCGTCGCGCTCCTTGCGCGGCTCACCGCCGCAGGCAAGTCCGGCCAGACGCTGCTGCACCACGTGGCGACGCGCGTCGCCTTCCTCTCGGCGCCCGCATTCGGCGCCGAAGCGCACGCCGCGGCATGGGGCCGCTTCCTCGGCGAAAACATCAGTCCCGACGACGCGCTGCACGCCTACATGGCCCAGATGGGGGCGCTCGACGGCGCCGACAAGGACCGCATGCTGTGGGAGAGCGTGTTCACCGACGGCATGTTCCGTGCGTTTTTGGCCAACGCGCGCGACGCGATGACTGGCCAGAGTGCGCGCGTCGCGGCGCTCGACGGATGCCTGGCGCGCCCAGACGACACTGCGCCGTATGCGAACGTGTTTTACCTGGCGCTGGAGAAGGTGGCGCGCCAGCGGCGGGAGCCCATGCCGCTGCTGCTGCGCAAACCGGCGGCCGCGAAGTGGGGGTTGGGGGCCGCCAGCTCCCCCGCCCCCGCCTGGCCGGCGGAGACGGCGCCGCGCGCGCTGTTTGAACGCGCAGTCAATGCGGTCTGGGTGATGGCCTTCTGGCTGGCCGGCGACGACCCCGAGTTCTCGCCAGCCTTTCCGCCGGCGCGCACGGCGCCGGCGGAGACCGCCGATCCCCTCGACGACGTGCTGCCGGTGATGAACTACACGGGAAAGCCGCAATTGGAGGCGCTGCTGCGCCTGAGCGGCCACGTCGTCCTGCGCGACCCCGACACCGGCGCGGCGGCGCGGCTCGTGCGCGCCGTGCGGGTGCCGATGTCGCCGCGCATCGCCAAGATCGCGCGCTTCGGCGGCCGCGACGGCGACGGCGGCGACGGCGACGACGACCTGGTGCTGATTGTGCAATCGGGGCGCGTGCAGCCAGTAGGCGTCCGCGTGCCCTGGGACCCCGCGCGCCGCATCGCGCACGCGCGGCGCGGGACCTACGGCGTCCTGGACCTGCGCGCGCCGGTGACCCCCGCCGTTCCGCATCCGCACACGACGACCGTGGACGGGAGGGCGTTCGCGGACTTTATCGCGGAGCAGGCCCCCCGCCTGCTTGAGCTGCGCGCAGGGCAGCTGGCGGCGGTGCTCGGGGCCGCGGGGGGGCGCGGCGGCGCGGAGGTGATCCGCGCGATGTACGCCACGGCCATGCGCATGGGCGTCGTGGTGCGGCCCCTGAACGCCGGCACGCGCGCGATGCCGGTCCCGCAGACCCCCGCCGAAGCCACGGCGACCGCGGCCAGCGGCGGGTACATCCGCGTCTTCCCCGACCTGGTGGCCTGCTTCGACCTCGCACTCCATCGAGAACTAGCCGCGCAGAATCCGCGAGAGAGCGTGCTGGCGCTGGCGCCGACGATGGCAGCCGAGGCGCGCAGCCCGGACGAGGTGCTCTATCTGCTGTGCCGCCGGCGCGGCACCAGCGCCGGCGTGGGCGGGACGGTTGACGTGACGGCGGCGCCACGCGCGCTGGGCGAGTATGTGCCCGAGCAAGCGCTAGAGGCGGATGCGCATCGCGGGGAGACGCGCGTGGCAGACGCGTACTGTATAGTGGAAACGGCGCGCAGACGGGTGCAGGGCGCCGAGGGCTTCTACAACGCAGTATGGGGATGCTGCCGGCCCGACGATGCAGGCGAGGAGGTGGCGAGGCTGGCACAGGATACGATGCGCGCAGCGGCGACGGCGCTGTACTACGCCGAGCTGACCGATAGCATCCCGCTGCGCGGCGCGCGCGTGACGGACGCCGAGGTGCTCGGCCTTCTGCGCACAGACACGCCGGTCGCGGGGACGCGCGCGCTGGTGGTCATCCCAAAGGGCCGCGATGACCTGGCAGACGCGGAAGGGTCGACGGGCGCGGCGGCGCTGGCGGCGTACGACCGCCGGACGCTGTCGCTGCTGCCGGACGTGTGCGACGCGTACCTGCCGCGGCTGTACGCAGACATGCAGGACATGTGGCCGACGGTGTCGGCGAACGCGCACCTGTTCCGCATGGCGGCGGAGCTGGGCCACGGCGCGCTGCTGGAGTGGCGCGCCGCGCTGTCAATGTACGAGCAGCTGGTGGCGATGCACGACGCGGCCAAGTTCACGCCGGCGGACCGGAATCCGCACGCAATGCCGCACGTGGGGCTCGAGCAGATCAGACAGGCGGCGTTCTTCACAAAGTACGGCGCGCGGACGTCGCGGACGTGGGCGGGCGAGGTGCTGGAGATGGCGGACGTGAAGGCGCGCGACGCGCTGGTGCGCGCGGGAGATAACAGCGAGGCGAAGAGTGCGATATTGCAGGGGGCGCTGCGGCGGCGCATAGCGTGGCTGCTCGAGTCGGTGCTGCCGACTGCGGCGGGAATGTGGGTGGGTCTGGACGAGGCGCCGGCCGGCGGCGACGACATGCCGGGCGCGCTGCTGTTTTTCGAGTGGCGGGAGTGGCCGCGCGACACGGTGGCGCACTATGCGGCACACTTTAGATCGAAATGGGCTGCCGCAGGCGTTGCTGGCGTAAAGATTTTTGTGATTACATCCTAATCGGCAGACAACCAAGTAAAAACAAAAAAAAATCCGAGAATGTTTAATCATCGCTGGAGGAGGGAAGCATTTCATATTGACACTGTTATTATTGATGGATGATAAGGGGGACGGAAGGGGACGGAGCCCCCTTCCGCCTCTCTCCTATTTATAGTAGACGCGGAGAGTACCACGAGCGCGGGTGCCGTTCTTGGTGACGGCGTTGCGAAAACAGTCCTTGGAGAGGAGGCCGATGTAGACGATGGCGGCGTCCTTGCATCGGGGGGCGTAGGGCGAGAGGCCCATGATGGCAGGGCTGACGCGGGGGTCTTCGACGACGACGACGCTGGGGCGGAGTGGCAGGAGGGCGATGTCGACGTCCCGGGCGAGGAGGTAGACGGTGGATGCCATGCCGCCGCCGATGTCGATGCTGAGGCAGACGGCGAGCGGACTGATCTGCGTGGTGTGGACCTGGAGACCATGCCACGCGGCCAGGGCGTGGAGGCGCATGGCAACGGCGCAGTAGACGTCGGCGAGCTCGCGGCTGCGCGGCACGGCGTAGACACACTGGATGCCGGCGCGCAGGACGGCGGCGACGGCGAGGAAGGTGGCGATTGCAGTTCCAGTGTCGGCGGTGTCGGCGGTGTCGGCAGCGTTGGCGCGGGTGGCCACATACTTGCACTGCGTGGCCCGCTCCATTGCATGGCGGTAGGGCCACGTCTCGGGCGTGAGGACGTCGAGGAGGTCGTCGTACGTCTCGACGGCGGCGCGGGGGAGCGCCAGTGTGCCTTCGAGCAGCGCCGCCAGAACACGCATGCGCGTGTGAGTGGACACGCATGGGACTGGCAGGGCTGGCAGTGGACAGAGGCGCTCATCAGTTGCAAAATCCGTGTCCATGTCTTGATGCCGGCAGGCGGTTGTGGGTTTTTTGGTTTTGATGCCCTTTTTATATGTTTTTTTTTGTTGATGGAGAGAAAGAGAGAGAAAGAGAGAGAAAGAGAGAGAAAGAGAGAGAAAGACGTCTACGGGCGGATTTTCCAGTTGAGGGGCTGGTTGGTGAAGGCGGCGACGTGTTCGCGGGCACAGGAGTAGTCGCTGAAGAGGACGGAAACCCAGTCGCGGGGGTCCTCGTCAAGGTACGCAGACATGTAGAGCGCGGGGTCCTGGGCGGGCGCGGCGTCGACGATGGGCCCGAGGATGTCGCCGATGTGGGCGTCGATGTGGCGCAGGATGTTGGTGAGCTGGTGCCAGGCGCGCAGGAAGATGGCGACGCGCTCGCAGACAATGACGCTGGTGACGACGGCGTCGTCGCTGGCACCGTCCAGGGGCCGCGACGTGATGGTGACGGTGTAGGCCGGGTCGGGGCTGCCGGCGGGCCCGAGCTTTACGCCGGTGACACAGCAGACGCGGGCGGCGTCGGAGGTGAGCGCAGCGGCGCGGACGCCGTGGCGCGCGGCGCCCTCGAGGATGCGCTGGGTCGGGCTGATGATGACGTCGACGGCGGCGGCGACGGTGCCGCTGATTGCGGCAAGCGCACTTGGCTTGCGCACGGCCGTTTCGAGGATGCCCCATACGAATTCGCGGTTGCGCCGCTTGAACGCGGCGTGTGCGGCGCGCCACCGCACCATTTCGCGCGCGCGCCGGTGCAGGGCCAGGGGCATCTGCCGCGCGCCCTTGGCCGGCGCGCGCGCGACGAACGCCTCGATGTCGGCGTAGCAGTGCATGGCGGCAATCCATCGGACGGCGCCGGCGAACAGGGCGTAGTCGTCCGAGACGGTGCGGCCGTTGCGGTCGCACGGCCGGTCGACGTCGTCGGCGGTGGCGTAGCAGACGTCGTCGTCGCCGCCGTTTTCGGCGACAGCGGCGGCGGCCTCTGCGGGTGTTGCGCGACGGTAGCGGGCAGCGTCGGCGGCGACGGCGGCGGCGGCGGCCTCGGCGTCTGCCCGGACCGCCTCGGCCGTCGCGACGTTCGCCTGTGGCCGATGGTCGTTGTTGGCATCGTCGTCGTCATCGTCCTCATCGTCCTCATCGTCGTCGTCCTCATCGTCGTCGTCCTCGTCGTCGTCGTCCTCGTCCTCGTCGAAAATGTCGTTGGCACGACATTTGCTGACAGGGACGTGGGCAGGGGCAGGGGCAGAGGGCGGAGGGCGCGGCGGGGGCGGGAGATGGCGCGGCCGGGCCTTTGCCGCGAACGCCGCTATAGCCGCCGCCGACGGCGCTTCCCCGTGCGCGTCCCCGCTGTCGCCGTCACTGTCGCTGTCGCTGTCGCTGAAGATGCCGCTTTCGTCGTCGCTGTCGCCGTTGCTCGCTGTTTTCGGGGGCAGGGTTGCAGACATGCTAAAAAGGGCGGCCTGTCGGCGGTGTCGGTGTCTAATTTAACTTTTTTTTGTTTGGTTGTGTGTTTCTTCGCTGACTGAGAGAGAAGAAGAAGTCGCTGACTGGGAGAGCAGAAGAAAACAAGAAAAAAGAAGCAAACAAGGGAAGGAGGGCGAGCGGAAGCGCGTGTATGCAAGTGGCTGTGAGAATAAAGCCGAGACAATAACAACGACAACGATACCAAGAATAGTAAGCACCCCAAAGGAAGGAAGAAAGCAAGACCGATGGGCAACGGCCAAGGACAGATCTGGTGGGGGTGGACAGCGCCGGGGCTGGTGTATGGAATGCTGGCGCTGTGGTTTGGGAGCCGGCTGGTGCCGCTGCACTGGGGGGGCGTGGACGTCAAGCACCGAACTGTGTACCACGAGGCCAACACGCCGGCGGTCTGGGGCCTGTCACTGGCGATCGTGGGGATGTTCACGGGGGCGTTCTTGACGGCCACCATCCCCAAGTGGGACATGCTCTGGCTGAGCATCGGCGAGCACCCGTGGACGACGATGCCCAAGCTGCACGTGGCGTCCTACATGAACGCGGGCGTCCTCGCGCTCGGGGTGCTGATGGTGATGCGCCGGCTCGGCGCCCGGCGGCTGACCGTGACGCCTGCCGAGCACGCGACGCGGTCGGCGACGACGCTGTGCATGCTGGCGCTGACGCTGCTGGTGAACCAGGTGCTGATGGAGGCGCCCGTGGCCCTGGCGACCGGCACCGCGATCGACGGCTGGGTGCACTCGCCGGTGCAGGACACGACGAGCGTGCTCTTCCGCCTGTTTGTGCTGCCGCTGGTGGTCGTTCTGCTCGCGGAGATGTTTCTCGTGCACCCCGTGCTGATGTTCCTGCGCGTGGGCCTGCTGACGGGCCTGTCGCTGTACTGCCACTTCCTGGCGTACGCCTTCCTCGAGTGGTGCGACCACTACGACCACTTCAACGCGAAGGCGTGCGAGCCGGCGAATGTCCTGGACCAGATGTACAGCGCGTTCATGGCTGCGGGCGGGATCTTTGTGCTGGGGCTGATGCTCGCCGGCGTGTTCTTCCACGGGGTGTTGCCGCGGTGCGTGCTTGACACGGTCGGCAAGTGGGGCAGGCGCCGCGTGGACGCCGCGCGGACGGCGCAGATCATGAACCCCGACGACGACGGCAGCGCCGACGGCGTGCTCGGAAACCTTGGGGCAATCGACGTCAACGACATCATCGGCGACAGCGAGGGCGAGGATGGGGACGGGTACAACAACGAGGACGATGGCGACGAGGCGATTATTTCCGTCGGCAACGGCGGCGGCGACGGTGGCGGCGACGGCGTCGATGGAGGCGGGACCGCGATGCGGCGCCTGGTGGACGTCCCGACGTCTTCTGATTTTTGAGGCGAGTGATGCAAGGGCGTGGTTTTTATCTCTCTTTCTCTCTTTCTCTCTTTCTCTCTTTCCCTCTTTCTCTCTGCTCAGTCCTCCCCCCAGCCCTCCCCTCAGTCCTTCCTATATCAGAATATATGTACTGTTTTTTTGTTAGGTAAAATCATTGTGCCTCGCCGTCTGTGTTCTTGAAGAAAAAAGAAGAAAAAAGAAGAAAAAAAGAAGAAAATAGACGATGGACGAGAAGGGGAAAGAGCCCGGCTTTGTCCGACATGTTCGCAACGTCCTGTGCGGGGCAAAGCGGCGCGGCGAACAGCGGCGGGCGGCGGGGAAGGCTGGCGCATACGATCATAAGTACGTGTTTGTGCTGAACGGTGTGTTCTTCAAAATTTTTTTCGAGGACCCGGTGCGCAGCGCCTCGGGGCCGCACACGAACGTCTTTTGCGAGTACGCGAGAGGAGTGGGCCCGCCGGCGCCTCTGCCCGAGGACCTGGCACGGTACGTCGGCGGCGTCCTTCCCGCCATCTCCTACGTCGTCCAGACTGACCGCGACCGTTTTCCCGAGTGGGCCGCCTGCACTTTCTGGACCAATAACGGCGGGCCTGTCGCCATCGGCAGCGTCGTCATCGACAGTGGTTCTGGCATGCGCGCGTTTGGGTTTTCCGAGATGCCGAATTTGACCATGCCCCCGCGACGCCGCCAGGCGCCGCCGCCGCCGCCGCCGCGTGCATCCGACACCGGTGCACGTCGGCCGCGTCGCTCTCAGGGTAGACAGTAAGAAAAAAAAAATAAAAAAAATCCAAAGAAGAAAGAAGAAAGAATGTCCACGAATAAGCTGGTGTGCAACCGAAGGGGCACACGGCCGCTGAGCGACCTGGGCGTCGTGGATGTAGCGCCGGACGGGTCGGCGGTGGCCGCGTATTGGCCCCGTGACAGACGCTTCGCGTACCAGGTCGTCGTTAGCATGTATGCACGAAACAAAGAGGTCGTTATATTGGCCGGGGATAACGACGCGAACGGCGTCGTCTGGGCGATTTCTCCGGACTGGCGGCTGCTGGCAATAGCGGTGAAGGTCGGCGAATACGCCGACGGCGGCGAAAACCTGGACGGGCATGACGACATCCACGTGTACGATCTCCACGACCCGCCACCGCCGCCCGACGCCAGTGTCCGTGTCCAGGCCGTGCCGTGGGTCGTGTTGAAGGGTCGCGGCCTGGGGCTGTCCCACACGACCTACGTCGGGTTTTCGCCGAACGGCGGCGAGGTGTGGACTGCGTCGGGTCGTCCGGATACCGCCACCCGCCTCATCTCCTGGGATTTGCAAACCGTCAAAGTTCTCTCCGACACTGCCTACGGGAGGCCGCACAGGTGGTGCCTGTCCCGGTTCTGCCCGCTCCCCGGCGGAAGGATGGCATGCGTTCGCCATGCTCGCCTCCTCGAATCTCGCTCGGACGATGCGGTCGTTGTCTACGATCGGAGAGCCGCCTCGTTTGCCCCTCTTATCTACGCCGGCGGTCAACTCTCGCCGACGGGCGTCGTCTGCATCGGGTACTGGCCGAAACGGCACGGGATCGTCGTGGTCAACTCCACATGCGCACACTTATGCCCGCTCGACAGCGACGGTTCTCCTGGCAACGTCAAAGGGAGTATCACGGGTGTCATGGGGTCGGAGAGTCCCTATAGATCTACTGCGACTGCCACGATCACGTTCTCCCCCGTCGGCGACGCGTTCACAATCGTCTCCCCCATGTTTGGCACCTTCACGACGTTTGCCATCTCCGGCCCCCATCCGGATAGTCTCCGAGACGCCCCGCCTGACGGCATCGGCGCGTTCTTACACTCGCCTGGCGAGACAATATGTGAGCACCGTGCTGCATCATCCAGATTCTGCCCCGAGATACTATGCACGCGCTACGCCGCAGACGGGACCCGGTTCATCGTCGAGCGCGAGTGCGATCACGGGTTTGTTGGCGGTTCCCTCCGCCTGCGCCACATGCACCTGCCGCCAAAAACGCGCTGGCTGAGTGTAGATCAGTCTCCAGTGCTGGAGGCCGAGCTAGCTTGTCGCGTCGATGGCGCCTCCCGAGAGGTCCTGCGCGAGCTAGCCGCACACGTGCTTGCCCGCGGCGACTACCTCATGTATCGGCATCTTGTGGACCAGTACGGCGCGGAGCTGTCGGACGCAGAGGCCTTTGGCGCTGTCAAAATGGGCATCGCGATGGCCGACTCGGGCGCCCTAAAGAGTCACATCATATTGCGCAGGGAGCGCGTCTTGCGCATACCCATGGACACGGCGGCGTCGCTCATCGCGGAGGGCCGCGACTTCTTCGCCGCGGACGATGTGGATGTCATTATGCACTACATCCTGCGCATAACTCCGCCGGGCGAACGCACGACCACTACTTCGGTTGGCCAATCGAACGCCTATCAAAATACGCCGCATGCGGGCATTGGCGTCGCCCATGGGGGTGTCTATGCGCCGAGTCCTGCTGTTTGTATTGTTTATAATCTTCCCAGAGATTTTTCAAACCACCTGGATGTGACCACAGCGTTCCGCAACACCGAGACGACGAGCGTCCTCATCTTTTACCGCTCTGCGTATTCACAGGGTATCGTCCGCCTTTTTCCCCAACTCACCAAGATTTGTGTTTATTGATTGATGCCGCGCGTGCACGGTTATGTTTTTCCATTTCATTATATTTCAGATTCTCAGATTCTCAGATTCTCAGATCTCAGATGATTCCAACGCATCCAAAATCTGGACGTCCAGATTTTGGAGACTCGATAAGAAAAAAACCTCAGTTTCTGTCAACAATCTCGTATTCTCGGATCTCAGATGATTGGACCCCGCGTCCAAAATCTGGACGTCCAGATTTTGGAGACTCGTTGAGAAAAAACCTCAGTTTCTGTCGACAATCTCATATTCTCGGATCTCAGATTCTCGGATTCTCGGATTCTCAGATCTCAGACGATTGGACCCGCGTCCAAAATCTGGACGTCCAGATTTTGGAGACTCGATAAGAAAAAAACCTCAGACGATTGGCGCCATAGGAATGTCCGTGGTTCAATAGACGGGCCTGTATATTACCAAAGCCAAATAAAAATAAAAATAGATAGATAAAAAAACAGAAAGTAAACTTTACAGTGCGCGACTCTTGCCGGTTGCGAGCTCGGTGTACTTGTCGTAGACCGCGGCGGTGAACGGGACAAAGTCGGGGAAGCGGTCGTGGAGGTCGCGCCGCACGTCCTTGCCGCCCTCGTTGAAGTGGTGCTGGCGCACCGCGACGGCCTGGGTGTCGAGGTCGATGATGATGTACTGGCCGAGAAAGCCAATGGCCACGAGCCAGCGCCGGCCGCCCACGTCGTCGGGGTGCGGAATCCAGAAGAAGAACGCGTAGCGCCAGCGCACGCGGATTCCATTGCCGCCGCCGGCCCCGTCGGTCCCGCTGGCAGGCCCGCTGCCGCCGCCGCCGACCGTGACGGCGTGGGGGTAGTTGTAGATGAACTCCATGACGTCGCGGTGCTGGACAACCATGCGCCGGCCGACCGTGTACATCTCCGCGGCCGTCATCTCCAGCCCCGCGAAGGCCACCGTGTGCATGTGCGCGCGGCCCTCGAACGGCTCCTGCCACACCACGTCCGGCATGTCGCGGAGTATGCCGCGCCGCGCCGCGTTGAGGAGCGTGTACTTGGGATCGCCGCCGGGGCGCGCGCGCTGGGCCGTCTCGAACGCAATCGCCGCCAGCTGCGTGCCGGCGTCGCTGTAGTGGAAGGGCGCGTTGCCGCGGAAGGCTGCCCGCGCCCAGGGGTCGCTCTCTCTTCTTCCTCCCCCTCCTCCTCCGGCCTCCGCGCTGGCCAGAGGAGGAGCGTCGACGATGGCGCCGCCCGTGATCATCCGCTCCGTCCACGACTCGACAAACTCGCGGTCGGGCAGCCAGCCAAAGGCGTCGTCCTTGGGGATCTCAATCTCGAGGTACGTCATCAGGCCGATGTCGGCCATGCGCAGGCCGGACGTGTGCGTGTGCAGCATCGCCGGCGTCACGCCCCCGACGTGGCGGTAAAACCCCTGCGTCTTCCGCAGCTGCGCCTGGAGGGGCTGCATCGGGTCGTACAGCCCGCGCATCGTCGCCTCGGCGATGTGGAAGCCCGCCCCGACCGACTTGGTCACCGAGAACACCCGCCCGCGCGCGCCCAGGTCGCCAAACCGCGCGATGTTGCCGCCGGCCGTCGTGCCCATCACGCCGCTCGTCGTCAGCGTGCGCGCCATCTCGGCGGTGTAGACCGCCAGCAGCTCCTGCATGTTGTCGATGCCGGCCAGGCGCACGGTGTGCCGGTCCAGCGCCTGGGCGGCGCCGGCATACGGCTCGCTGGTCGAGGACACCGAGGACGGGGCCGGGGCCGGGGCCGGGAGAAGCGTGTGGGACACACCGCCGGCCGCAATACCGCCCCGGCGCAGCCCTTCTCCTCCTCCTCCTCCTCCTCCCCCTCCTCCTCCTCCGCGCCGACCCCCGCGCGTTCCACGGAGCGCGCCGAGATCGGCCATGCGCCGCCTGAACGCGTCGCTGTCGGTGGCGCGCAGAAAGACCACATCGGCCGACGGGGGCTCTTCTCCGTCGGCCAGCCCGCTGCCGCCGCCGCCGGCATCGGCACCGGCATCGGCACCGGCATTGGCATTGGCATTGTTGTTGTTGTTGTTGCTGCTAGCGACAGCGGCGGGGGGTGTAAATCCCCGCCGGGCGCGCTTGTGCCCCGTCATGTCCCCCGCGCCGCGCTCGCTCGCCTCCCGGCTCGGGGGCTCCTCGCCCTCCTCAAGCGATCGAGGGGACGCGGGCGCGCCCGCCGCGCTGCGAAGGTGCAGCAGAAACGCGTCGCGGATCTGCGCGGGCGCGAGCGGGGGCGGGGGGCTGTCAACGCCGGCGGCGCGCAGGACGGCCGCGGCCGTGCACCGCGCGCTGTCCTCGCGCACAAAGGCGTCGGTCTGCACGAGGCCGGACGGCGTGAACTCGAGGTCGAGGAGTGCTGCGAGGGCGCGCTGGAAGGGCGCGCGCATCGGCGCCGGCGCGTGGGACTCGATGATTGTCATCGCGCGCGTGACGTGGCGCGTGTCGATGACGGGCGCGTTGGCGACGCCTGTGATCTTGTCCACGCGCGGCTGCGCCATCGGCCCGTAGCGCAGCCACTCGTAGTACCCAAACACCCCGCCCGAGTAGAGGTAAAAGGAGTCGTCGCGGACGTAGTGCGCCGCGCCCGGCGGGAGCGTGCGCTCCGATGCGCCGAGGAGGAGGCTGAGCACGGTGATGCCCAGCGAAAACAGGTCGCTCTTCTGGTAGTCGCGGCGCGAGACGACGCGCTCGTGGAAGTCCATGTACGTCGCCTCCTTTGGCGCGCCGGTGCCCTTCTCCGAGACGGGGATCTTGAGGGGCGGTGCGTCGACGCGCACGATGAAGGGGTGCCAGAAGACGTACGCCGTCCGCGGGTTGCTGCCGCGGCGGACGGCGGCCATGTCGGCCTCTGGCGACGACAGTTCGGCCGGGTACGGCCCCGCCCAGCCCCAGTCGATGATGGTGTTTCTCGCCGTCCCGCCTCCCGCCGCCCCCTCCCCCTGATACATGATGTTTTCGTGCTTCAGGTCGCGGTGCGCAAAGCCGAGGACGGTGTGGACGTAGTGGAGCTGGCGCGCGACGTCGACGACGCTGCGGAAGAGGTCGCCCAGGCGCGCGCGCATCTGGGCGGCGCCGACCTTGGCCGCCGCGAAGGTGTTGCGCCAGTTGTCGCCCGGAATGCGCTCCACGGCCAGGACCATCCCCGGGCGCCGCGAGGAGGGCAGGCTGCCCGCGTAGTCCTTCACCGCCCATTCTTTGCCCTGCCGCAGCTCGAGCCCGTCGAGCATGAGGGGGAGCGAGTGGTTGAAGACGGATCTGGGGAGCGCGTGCGTGGCCAGGATGGCTGTGAGCTCGACAATCAGCGAGTACGCCGCGTCGCTGGGGTCGCGCGTGGAGCCGCGCTCGGCCTTGAGGTGCACACGCACGTCGGCGGCATCGGTCAGCGGCGCGCGCGGATCCTGGCCGGCGCGCCGGCCGACGCGCACGAGGGCGATCGTCGACATGCGGCTGCGCTGCCCGGGGAAGGCGGCTGGCACCGGCGCGTCGTACTCGACAAACACGTTGTCGTCCCGGCGGCGGTCGTTGGCAAAGACGGGCAAAGGCGGCATGTTGGCCGTCATCCCGAGCCGGCGCCCCGCCTGGAGCAGCCGCTCGAAAAACCCCCGCTCGGTGAAGAGGTCCGACCCCGTGTACACATCGCGCACGGAGATCGGGGCCGCCTTGAACTGCACGCCCGTGGACGCGCCGCCGGGATGGGGCCTGGACAGGGCCATTCGGTCGATCGACGCGGCGAGTGCCGCAACCTGTGCCTCGGTGACTTCGCCAACTCCGCGGAGCTGTGCGACACGGAGGCGGCGCTGCTCGGCGTAGTACACGATCTCGGCGTCGTCGGCGCCGGCCGCCGGCGCCGTCATCACACTGTCCACGGCGCGCTCCACCAGGGCATAGTAGCGCTCGCGCATGGCGGCGGCCGCATCCAGCCGCCGCGCCCCCTCCGAGACATCCCAGGGCATGGCGAACGGGCGCGCGGCGGCGTTTTCGGGCGTCGGCGCGACGAGCAGGGTCGGCATCGCGGGGACGCCGCGGCCGCTGTCGCTGCCGCCGCCGCCGCCGCCCGATGGGGACGGCGTGTCGATGCCGAAGGGGTTTTCGGCGACGGCGGCGTCGGCGGCAATAGAGGCAAACAGGGGCGAAACGGGCGAAACGGGCGAAACGGGCGCGCCGTCGGCGCTGGACGCAAACCGGCCGCCCGTGTCCCCGTCGCCGGAGAAGCGCATGCGCCGGCTGGGGCTCTCTGCGCCAGGGGCGACGGGAGGGCGGCGATCGGCGATCTCGGCGCGCGCAATCGCGGTGAGCCGCTCGCGGACGAGCGCGTCCACCTCGGCGCGGAGCGCCGCCCGCCACTCGGCCAGTGTGCGCGCCTCCTTCTTGCGAAAGTAGAAGACGCCGTCGACCTCGACGGCGCACCGCCGGAAGACGGCCTCGAGGACGACGAAGCCGTCGGTCGAGCCGGCGACGAGCTGGCGGTTGGTCGGGAACTGCGCGTCGCGCTCCGGCGCCTGCTCGTGCATCCGCTGGCTCGCCCACCGGTTGTAGAGGTCGATGTAGTTGGATGCGTCCGGATCGACAATCACCTCCTTCCCCGGGCGCAGGAGCGCGACGCATTCCCGCCGCCGCGTGACGCGGAGGTAGTAGTGCGTGTCGCCCGGCGCGGCCTCGATGACAAACGGGCGAGAAGCGTCGGCAAAGTCGTCCGGCTCGTTGGCGCGGTCGGCGTTGACGGGGACAAACTCGGCGACCACGCGCGCGCGCTCGCGATTCCCTGGCCCGAACGGCTCGCTCTCGGCGGCCAGGAGGCGGACTCTGGCGTCGCCGTCGTCGTCGTCGTCGTCGTCATCGTCGTCGTCATCGTTGCCCAAAAACTTCTTGTGCTCGTTTCCGGCAATCCGCCGCTCCGTGTCCCAGGCGTCGTACACGGCGGCGTACTCCTCGCGCGACAGGATGATGGACTTGGGGATGGCCTCCGGCGCAAGATCGGGGTTCGTGTCGGGGACAAAGAAAGGGAGTAGGAACGGGCGCCAGTATCGCCACGTGCGCGCGGCGTTGCTGGAGACGTAGTAGGCGACGGGGCCGGCAGGCCGCCCGCGGACGTCGTCGGCCTCGAGCAGGCGGATCTTGTTTAGGACCGTGACGAAGCGGTTCCACTCGGCGCGCTCGGCGGGCGCGCCGAACTCGAGGCCGCGCGCCGCGGCGCCTGGCAGAACAATGGTGGTCTGGAGATCTGGGAGCTGGGCGTTGATTCTCTGGATGTTGGGGTTGTCGTCTTCATCGAGCACCATCGCGAGCATCTGTGTCGTGCCGAGGTCGACGACGTCGCGGAGCGACATGGCCATGGTCTCGTCGGGCCCGGCGAGGATGGTGGAGCTGCCGTTGACGGCGTACTTGACGACGCTGGTGTGCCGCCGGCGCAGCCCCGCGTACAGCGGAGACGGCAGCCGGGAAATCAGCCGGCGGAGGGTGGTTAGCGCGGCATGCGACCCGGGGGCGGCCGGGCCCGTTATCCCGCCGGGGAAGATGGCGCGCAGCAGTGGCGCGAGCATCTTGTGGAAATACCGGAGTAATCCGTGCGCCGTGGCGTGCGCCGCCACGCTCTGCTGCGCGGCGGCGACTGTCTCGGGGATGGATGCCGACGCCGAGATCGATTGCAGCCATGCTCGCGCGTCGGCCGACGTGGCCCCTAGCGCGGCGGTGTCTGTCACGACGACCATCGCGCCGGCGTAGGCCAGGAGCAGCACGGTGCCGGCGACGTCGCGGGTGGCGGGAGAAAAGTCGTGGGCGGGGAAGAAGTGTGCGGTGTCGTGTGGTATCGGGCGGACGACATCCGGGAGGAAAAACACCGAGATCGCGTCCACCGCCTTCGCAATCTGGCCCAGAGGGTAATTCGGCCACGCGTCCTGGTCCTCTGTGGGGCCCAGCGTCTTGAGGAGCTCGGCAACCATGTCGATGTACGTGTCGGCGTCGGCGCGCGCGAATCCAAAGTACGTGTAGTTCGTGTGGAGGAGCTGGACGGCCTCGGAGATGATGATGCCCTGGACGGCGGGCTCCTTGCCTGCCATCTTCTGCGACATGTAGGCCATGAACTCGCGGCCGATGCGCTGCTGGAAGCGCCGGTAACGGTCCATGTCGGGGCCTTGGGGGGTGGCGATTGCACGCTTCAAGAGCTCTTCGGCCACGATCATCGCGCGCGTGTGCGACGTCGCGTTCGCTGCGTAAATGGCGAAGAGGAGCGTCTGCAACGGATAGCGGTCGGCGATGTGGTCGAGGACGGCGGGGGTGACGCGGCCGGATCTCGTCAGGAAATCAAACGGTTTCGCATTGGCAATCATGCCGCGGACGATGGCGGCCGTCGGCGGGATGTGGCCGGCGCGGGCCTGGGATGTCATGGTGGCAAAGTCGGCGGGCGTCCCGTCGTCGTCGACCATGCCCGAGAACGCGTGGTCCAGGAAGCGCAGCGGCGGCTCCAGGTAGTTTTCGAGGAGCATGGACGCTTCGCGCCTACCAGCGTCGTTGGCCGCAAAGTCGCGCGACAGCATCGCTTTGATGTTGCGCAGAATATAATTGTTACCCACCTGGCTGGAGGCGGAGAGATAGATGTCCGCGACAAGGGTGGCCGGCAGCGGCGCGATGATGGGGATTTGCGTGAAGAGCGGACGCGGCGGGCGGCCGATCCGGACGAGATTGCGGTTCGTTTGCTCGATAAGGCGGTTCCTCTGCGCGAGCGCGACGTGGAAGCGCTGCGGGACGCTGGCCGGCGGCAGAGAGGGGGCCTTCCGCATCAGCGCGTCCCACACGTCGAGTCGCGCGACGACGGTGGCGACCTCGTCACTATCCATGTCGGCGATGTCGCGGGTGTCGGCATCCGTGCCCGTGTAGCCGCCGGATCCAAGGTGGCTGACCAAGAGGGCGCGCACGGCGATGGCGTCGTGCTCGTACGCGTCCGTGTACACCGGGTGGTCGATCAGCAGGCGCGCGACATCCCACTGGTCTAGCATGATTGCGACAGCGACCGGCGAGATGGGGCCGACGTCGACGTCGAGCGTGGTGGCCGCGCCGGTGTGTATCGCAAAATACTTGATGTCGCCCGCGGCCACATAATCCACGTCCTCGGCGAATCTCGGAGGGATGTCGTCCATGCCCAGGACGTTGTGGCCCCGGCTGTACAGCCCCTCGGCGCCAAACATGTGGTCGGAGAACTCGGAGATGGTGATGTTTCCTTCCGCAACAGACCCGATCAGCGCCACAATCATGCGCTCGACCATGTTCGGAATCGAGCCCGCCCCGCCGTCGATGTTGCCCTGTGCGATCACGGCCGTCGTGAGCACGTAAGAGCCGGAGGCGAGTGCGAGCTCGGCCGCTTCCCTCCAAAAAGTCTCCAGTTGGACTTCTTCGCGGGCCCGGGTGGCGGGCCGGGGAATGGCGGCCACTTGCTCCAGGAGGAAGCGCGCAAAGGGCACATTCCGCCCTTGGTCCGCCCCCCCGATGGTCCCACTTTCGCCGAGCAGTCGCTTGTACTCGTTGCCATAGTAGCTCAGGCGCAGCATGGCTTCGGCCTGCGGGAGGAATCCGGTGGAGTTGATGACGCCGACAAAGTCGCGGATGAGCACGTCCCAGACCGCGGGGTAGCGGAGAGCGGAGATGCGAAGATACCGCATGAGGACCTCGTGGGGGTAGACGTCTGGCTCGTGGGTGTCCCGCAGATGCTGATCGAGCCCCGCCAGGCCGCCGCAGATCTCGAGTGCGCGCAGGACGAGGAACTCGGCGACATCCAGCTCCCGCTCGAGCGCGTAGACGTCCCGGCTGGTGTCGAAGTGGGCGCGGAGTGTGTGCGATCCATGCGCGGGGGCGTCGCCCGGCGGCGGGGTGACGCTCGACACCATCAGCGAGCGGATCGCGGCGGCGGCAGCGGCGCGCCACCTGGTCTTGTCCGTGTCGAAGTGCCCCGGGTCGAGTGTCATGGCGGAGTGGCCGCGGCCGATGATGTCGGCGAGGATCGCGATAGGCATCACATCGGCGACAGCAGGCGTGCGGTGCATGAAGTCCGCGACTTCAAAGTGCAGAGGAGTCAAGTCGACTGGCTCGTACAGCACGTTCTCGGGGTCCAGTTTGTCCAGGGCGTCGTAGATGTCCTCTGCCACGGAGAGCATCTCCGCTCCGTGGCGGGGGCTGTGCTGGGTCATCACCCGCAACCACACGAAGAGGAGGTTGCGCGTAGCAGAGTACTGGTCCCGCAGGAAGCGAAACGCCTCGACTGTCAGCGTCCCCCTACCGACATAGATCGTCACGGCATCGAACCGGACATGCGGCGACGCCAACGGGAGGCCGGCCATGACATCGCGCATAGGCGCATGGCCGTGGGTAACCATCCAGTAGGCAATCGGACTGGCAGAATCCAGGCGCGCTATGGCGAACTCTTCGCCATACTTGGCCATCGTCGCGCGCATGGGCTCTGTGCCAGCTTGCGCAAAGAAGGCCGGCGTGAGAGTCGGCTGGTCGGCGTAGTTGTCGGTGGGAAAGTTGTGCCAATGACTGCCGTTGTCGTCCTGCGGCGTCTGCTTGTAAGCGGGGCCGACGCGGCTGAGAGTAGTAGTCGAGGCATGGTCGCGGATCACGCCCCGGTGCCGCACGAACGCGAGCACGTGGGCCGCTGGAACATCCAGCTCGTGCACCCCGACGACCACGGAGGCGTTCCGGTCGACGTCAAACGTGACATCGGGAAGGCGGACGCGCCACGGGACATGGCGCGCGAGCATTGTCGTCACCACCGTGTTGCGCAGGTAGAGGCTCTTGACGTTCTCCGGCGCGACCCCTGCGATGTCCGGCCACGCCCGCGCGCGGGCGTGCATCGACATGATGCCGTAGGACACGGTCTCGAAGATCTCCGCCAGCTGGAGCACCTCGTGCACGTCGTGGCGGCCCTTCCCGTCGTACGGCAGAACCACGGGCAGATCCAGCATGTGGGCGCGGTGGATGACTGCGCAGACGAGCATCCCGTTGTACTCGGGGTGCACCGATTGCAGCGCGAGCAGCTTGCGCAGCGCGTCCGCAAACCTGGACCAGCCGCCGTTCGGGGCAAAGGGGTTGACATTCACCACGAACTGGAGGTACATCAGCGGCTCGATCGCGCCCCACAGGTGCGGCGGCACGTCGTTCATGTCTTCGGCGGATGGATCCGGCGTCTCCGTGACCAGATCGGGCGCGAAGGACCCCCCCGACGCCCCCAGCAGGCCCCGCTCCGCAAACAGCTCATCTGGATCGCCCAGCTCCCGCAGCACTGCCCCAGTGTCGCCAACGCTCCCCCGCACCAACGTGTCGATGAACCGGTGCAAGATCGGTATACTGTGGGGGATGTCCGGCAGCAGATCCAGCTCGTGCTTTTTGTTGCGCCAGTACGCCGTAGCGTCCGCCACCTGCCTCTCGGTGTACATGTTTTTTTGTCGTTCCGTTGGCTCTGTTCGCGTACGCACTCTCTTTCTATATCTCCGATTACCATTACGATCTACAAGTTGTCATTTATATATTTAAACCGAAGAGACTCGTCGGAAGGCATGGCCGGAAGGCATGGCCGGAAAACATCTCTCTCTCTGCCCTCCCCGTCCGCCCAGGACACCACGTCACCGACCGCCATACCGCCGCCGCTTGTACCGTCCACGGCCGCTGCTCTTGGCCATGCTGCGCCGCGCGCGGACGGCCTGGGCATACGCAGCGCCGGCTGCGCGCGCCACCTCCGCGTCGGCGTCGGCGTCGCCGCCGTCATCGCCGCCGCCGGCCGCAGGCGCAGGCGCAAGCATCGCGCGGCGTCGTGCGCGCAGGTTCCTGAGCACGTCGCCCGCCAGTGCGCCGAGTGCGGCGTCGCGGGCGTACCAGACGGGGGGCGCGTCGCTGGTCACCACCAGCACAAACGAGTCGGCCAGCCCATACTCGTAGTTCAGGTTGACCATCAGGTGCTCGACCAGCACCTGGAGCTGGTGGCGCATGTAGTACGAGTCGCGGATGCGCAGCAGCGGCGACCGGGGCGCGTGCGGCGACGCAAACGCTCCACACACTGCCGTGTAGTTCCGGCTGCCCATCGTCTTCAGCTGGATGTTTACCAGGTTTGTCTTCTCAAACCCGGCGTCCATGGCGATGGCCACAATGTCCAGCGTCGTCGCGATCCCCTCCGGGAGCGCAAACACGGGCACCTGCGCCGCCACCGGCTTCAGCCTGGCCGCCCACAGCGCGTCCAGCACCTTGACCAGGTACACGCGGCTCTCCGGCGTGGCGTCGGCCGTCAGCTGGCCCGTCATGATGAGCGCGCGCAGGTCGCGGTCGACGTGACCCCCGCGCGCCGACCCGCCCGTCGCCGCGCCGCCCGTCGCATTGCCGTTCGCCAGCGGGTGGAACACGTTCGCCAGCACCCCCGTCAGCCCGTCCAGATGCGGGTCGCCGCCCGTCGCCGCGCGTGTCGCCGGGTCGTCCATCTCTGCGCGCGTCAGCACAAACCGGCTCCTTCGCTCGGGGCAGCACATTGGCGACTGGTGCACAAAGGCATACGCCCAGCGGTATCTCGGAGGGACCGCCGCCGCGCCCTCTGCCCGGTCCAGCATCGCGCGCCCTTCCGAAAACCAGTCAAGCGTCCACGGCGGAGCGTCGTCGTCCATCGTCGCCCTTTGTCTTCTTCTTTGTCTTCTTCTTTGTCTTCTTCTTCTTCGTCTATTCAAACACAACAAAGGGGGAATAACAAAACAGGACAATTCCCACACAGGCGGCTTGGCACTCTGGGCGTCTGATAACAACACACACCCCGTTTTCACTCATATTTTTTTACTTTTCTCTCTCTCTCTCTCTCTCTCTCTCTCTCTCTCTCTCTCTCTCTCTCTCTCTCATGGCCAAGACTTCCGAGATGG
>Ga0209578_10000268_pt1 | contig 80201 bp, 77 predicted proteins | sample tdAd472_FD_187127 | JGI IMG/M metagenome (GOLD analysis project Ga0209578, IMG submission 187127) | Marine sediment microbial communities from the Atlantic coast under amendment with organic carbon and nitrate - tdAd47.2 (SPAdes)... | ecosystem: Environmental > Aquatic > Marine > Coastal >...
ATGCACGGCGTTGGATTCACCGCGCAGCAAGGGCAGCATGGAGCGGCCCTGAACTGGCAACACGGCCTGGCCATTGTAGTGGAGTGGGGCAGTTATGTCCGCCAGCTCAAGCAGGGTGGGCATGATGTCCTGCACCGTACTGATGGCGTTAATGGGCCGGTCCGCTGCGCCGACGCCCGGGCCGGCGACAATTAATGGCGAGCGCACGCCACCCTCACTGATAAACAGCTTATGCAGCGCAAACGGCGCCGTGCCCGCCAGTGCCCAGCCCGGACCAGTGGATGGACGCGATCCCTTGCGACCAAGGTTCTCCAGCCGATTATCCGAATTTTGCTCCACCCAGTTATCCGGCACCAGCGGATTTTGCTGCAACAGAATGCCATTGGCACCATTATCGGAAATAAACATTATCAGGGTACGGTCGTAACGACCCTCGCGTTTGAGGGTATCGATCACCTTGCCAACGTTGTGGTCAAGGTTCTCCACCATCGCCGCGTAAATCTCCATTGCCCGCGATGAATAAACCTGCTCGTCAGGGGTGAGCCTGTCCCACGGTCTGACGTGCGGAGGCAGGGGCGCAGCCAGGTCAGCGGCGTCCAGCAGACCCAGCTCAACTAGCCGGGCAACGCGGGTCCCCCGGAGTTGGTCATAACCCGCGTCGTACTTGCCCCGATAACGGTCGATCCAGTGATCGGGCACGTGGAGTGGGTCGTGGGGTGCGGTAAAGGCAAGATAGGCAAACAGCGGCTGCTGCCTCGGCGTATCACTGATCCAGGTCGATAATTTATCGGCGTAAAAATCGGATGAATAAAACTGGTCGGGCACGTGAACCTGTTTACCATCATGTCGATAAATTGGCAGATAGTTCGGGGCATAGGGGGCTTCATCGCCAAAGTGACTCGCCGCTCCGCGAAGCATGGCGAACGAGTGATCAAAACCAAACCGGGAGGGATCCTGTGCCGGCTCCAGCCCCAGATGCCATTTGCCGGCCATCAGGGTTTTATAGCCGTTGTCATTAAGCAGTTGTGGCAAGGTCACTGCCCGGCTGTTGAGGTAACCCTCGTAACCAGGCGCGCCAATCTGATTCGGGCTGATCAACTCAATCATGGTCCCCAGCCCGACCATGTGATGGTCGATGCCGGTCAGCAACATTGATCGAGTCGGCGAACAGGTGGATGCCGTGTAAAACTGGGCGAACCGCTGCCCGCGAGCGGCAAGGGCATCCAGATTAGGCGTGTGAATCTCGCCACCAAATCCGCCCCAGTCGGTATAGCCCATATCATCTGCCACGATCAGCAGGATATCGGGTCGGGCAGGCGCGCTCTGAATCGGTAGCGGAATCAACCCAAAAATGATGAATGCAGCCAGCCACTGCAGCGCAAACCTGTTCACTTCAACCCCCTCCCTGTTAATGGCAAGCCGTTTTTATTTTATGAGGGGCTTGCCTTTTTCCTGGTACCAGTTCTGTATGGTTTGCCAGGTTTCCTCCGCCGTTTCAGCGTACCAGAATAGCTCGGCATCTTCGCTGCTGATTACCCCCTCATCGAGCAGAAACGGGATATTCAGCGCCTGTTTCCAGAATGACTCCCCGACCAGCACCACCGGCAGCGGATCGATCTTTTCGGTTTGAATTAACGTCAGGGTATCGAACAGTTCATCAATCGTTCCAAACCCCCCAGGGAACGCCACCAACGCTTTTGCTCGCAACAGAAAATGCAATTTACGGGTAGCAAAGTAATGAAACTCAAAACAGAGACCGGGAGTGAGGTAGGCATTGGGGTTCTGCTCGTGGGGCAGGCTGATATTCAGACCAACGGTATGGGCGCCCACATCGAATGCGCCACGGTTCGCGGCCTCCATGATTCCGGGGCCGCCGCCGGTCATCATGGTGAGTGTTCCGCTGGCATCATCCGATCGGGTCTGCCCAACCAGCTGCCCCAGCTCGCGAGCCACCGTGTAATAGCCACTCTTATCAAGAATCCGCTCTGCTTGCGCCACTGCGTCCATTAACATGGCGTTGTCGGGGTCGGCTGCCAGTTGTCGCCGCCGCTGATCCAGTTGCAGCTGGGCGGCGGCCGGCTCCAGAATTCGCGTACCGCCGAACACCACGATGGTCTGGTCAACGCCATGCTGACGCATCAACGACTCGGCTTTCTGATAATCCAGGAGTAGCCGTATCCCCCGGGCATCATCACCGTTGAGGTAATCAATATTGGCATCTGCCGGTCGGTAAATACCACTCACTGGCCGGGCTTGCAGCCGTTGGCCAGGCTTCGCGTCACCAACCGTCATCTGATCATCGTCCTCATTCATAGCGGTTTAAATTTAACCAGGGTGATGGATTCATCAATATCGTCAAAATAGACCGTCACCGGCATATCTACCACCATGTTTTCCGGCTCGCATCCAACAATATTAGTGGTGAGTTGCGGTCCTTCATCCAGCTTAACCACCGCCACGATCAAGGGTAGATCATCCGCCAGCCCCGGATGCGGGGGCACGTGCATAACCGTGTAGCTATAAACGGTGCCCAGTCCTGAGACCTGCCGCCAGCTAAGGGCCGAGGAGAGGCATTCGCTACAGACCTGGCGGGGATAGAAAATCCACTCGTTACAGTCGTCACAGCGCTGCACCTCCAGGCGATGCTCCCTGGCAGCCTGCCAGTAGGGGCGAGAAACATCGGTGATGGCCGGAACCGGTCGGGGAAAAGCCGTCGCCTGGTTACTCATGCCTCCACCCCCAGAATCAGTCCACACTGCTCGGCCATAATGCCGCCGTTACCGTTTACATAGCCGATGGTGGCCCCGTCCACCTGGCGCTCGCCGCCCCGATCCATCAACTGGCGGACGCCTTCAATCACATGACTCATGCCACCCGCCATACCCGGTTGACCAAAAGAGAGCTGGCCGCCGTGAGTGTTACATGGAAAATCACCGGACCAGGTCAGGTCATGCTCCTCAATAAACCGCCCACCGGCACCCTTGGCGCAAAAGCCGGCATCTTCAATCGTCACCAGCACGGTAATGGTGTAGCAGTCGTAAGGCTGAATAAAATCGATCTGTTCACGGCTCACGCCGGCCATGGCGAAGGCGTGATCCGCCGCCGGTTTAACCAGCGAGTGGGTCATGTTCGGTGCCCGAGTAATACTGGAATGTTCACCGGCCTCACCGGCGCCCAGCAGGTAGACCGGCCGGTTGGGGCTGTGCCGCGCCCGATCGGCACTGGTAACGATAAAAGCACCACCACCTGTAGCCGGGCTAACAATCTCCAGCAGGTGTAAGGGCTCGGCAATCATCCGCGATGACAGCACATCATCAATCGTGATCCGCTTATCGCCAAACAGCGCCTGGGGATTGGCGCAGCCATTGGTGCGCTGATCCACCGCCACCTTTGCGAGCTGCTCAGGGGTGGTACCAAATTCGTGCATATGGCGCTGGGCAATTAGCGCATAACCGGGGTTGGCCCCGACCATGCCGTAAGGGGCATCAAACTCTGCCTCGGTGGCTGGAAAAGGGGGCGGCTTTGCCATAAACAGGCGGCTGTCCCAGGTGTCGCCAACCACGCACAGCACGGTGTTACACATGCCGGCTTCGATGGCCGCGGCCGCCCGCCAGACCATGCCCGCGCTGGAAGCACCGCCGAGCTCAACCTGATCAAAATAGCGCGGTTTCAAATGCAAATACTCCACCACCGCCGACGGCCAGAGCATGCTGAAATCACTCAACGAGCAGGCGGTGAGCAGGCCATCAATTTCCGATTTTTCCAGGCCGGCGTCGGCAATCGCCTCGCGCGCCATCTCCGCCATAATGCCCAGAGAGGTTTTGCCCTCGGGTCTTTTTTGTGGAGCCATTTCGGCGTAGCCGGTAATGGCCGCTTTTCCTCTCAACGACATCTGCACTCCCTCCCCAGGTAGCTAGCTGCTAACGATAACCGCTATTGTAGTTACAATCCCAACCATGCCTAGTGAATCTGACTATCAAGCGAGTGGTCTGCGCCGATCAGGCCATTTCCAGACCATTGTTCCCACCCTGTTTCGCCGGGTGAACGGAATTCAATGGCAGCGCCAGCGCATCGCCACCACCGATGATGATTTCATCGACCTGGACTGGCTAGCCGCCGGCAACCAGCAACTGGTATTGCTCTGCCATGGGCTCGAAGGCAGCAGCGATACCCACTACATGAAAGGTATGGCCCGCGCCTTTGCCGCAACTGGCTGGGACGCCGTTGCCTACAACTTTCGTGGTTGCAGTGGGCAACCGAATCAACAGGCACGGGCGTATCACAGCGGGGCCACCGACGACCTGGCCGAGGTTATTCAACAGGTACTAAAAGCCGGCAAATACCAGCAACTGGCGCTGATCGGTTTTAGCCTGGGGGGAAATTTAATCCTTAAATACCTTGGCGAGCCTAACGGCAATCGACCTGCTGAACTCTGCGGCGGCGTGGCCATCTCGCCACCCTGCGATCTGTCCGGTTCCTGTGACCGCCTGAATGAGCTGCAAAACTGGATTTACGAGCAACGTTTTTTGCGCTCCCTGAATCGCAAAATGGTCGAGAAGGGTGAAATCGTCAAACAGGCTCTAAGCATCGACCAGCTACCTAACTGTCGCACCGTCCGCGAGTTCGATCACCGCTTTACCGCCCCGCTGCACGGGTTTGATGGCGCTGAAGATTACTACCAGCAGAGTAGCTCGAACCAGTTTCTGGGTGATATTTCCCATCCCACCCTGCTGTTGAGCGCGCGAGACGACCCGTTTTTAAGCAGCAGTTGCTACCCCACACCGCAACAGGTGAGCAATTCCAACCTGCGCCTGCAATACAGCCGCCACGGCGGTCATGTCAGTTTTATGCAGGCTGATCCGCTGGGGCGCTCCTGGGCCGAGCAGCAGTGCGTGGAATTTCTAGGCGCGATCTAGCGCCAATAACCAGAAAACCGACGCGCTTAAGCAGGCGACTGGTACGGCAGCGCAGCTGGTCGCTATACAGCCGACAACCTGGTGGCCAACCTGACCACTCAGGAATCGACACGCAGATTTTTACCTAAAATTTAACCTGATAAGCAAAGGCCGCCCAGGCGCTGGGCATTTCACCTTCGGTGGTGCCGTTAAGCATGAACGAGACCTTACCCTTGCCCAGATCACCCTCGATACCAATCCCGGCCTTAAACCACTCCTGGTCGTAATCAGATCCGGGCAGATTAAAACTAAACAGGCCGATCAACTCACCGGAGGTTCGGCTGCCTTCACCGTCAAACCGATGGGCAGCCTCAAGATTGCCCAGCAGGCGCGCCCGGTTGTTAAACAGGGGTAATTCGCCGTTTATACCCAGCCGCAGCTCGGTCACCTCTTCGTCGCGACTATCAAAACTGGCGGGAAAGGCACCGCCGGTTTCCGTAAAACTATCCAGGTGGGAATCGCTGAAACTTAGGTCCACGTAAGGGGTGAAATCCGCACTTTGCCAGCTCACCACATTTTGCCAGTCAAGCCGAGCGCGCAGGCCCCAGGTTCGACTATCGGGACTGGCAGCAGAAAAATCCGGCGACCCGGCATTGAGATACCCTCGCTCAACCTCCACTTCACCCCAATGGCCGTAGCCAGTCACCGTGGCGTACAGACCCGCGACCTGAGTAACCGGAATAATCCCCTCGACCATCACAAACTTGCCGTCAGCATCGATTGAGCCGCCGAGCAGGGTGTCCTGATCCGACCAGGTTTTACCCAGTGCCAGGTTCATCTGCACCGGCCCAAAGTGGTAACCAACCCCAACTTCGGCCAGCCCCAGATCGCCGTTACGAGAATCGTGGTGGTCAACGCCCCAGTCACCCGCCACCCAACCGGCTTTCTCACCCTTGCTCACCAAACGTGACAGGGGGCGGCTGTGGGCACCGTTCAACACCGTACTGATTGATGACAAAACTAACCCACCGGCATTGCTGGTACTGGCAACACTTTGTGTAGCATCCGCCAATGTAATCAACGCGGGTGACTGATCAGCCACAGTGGGCAAAACAAAGGCGATCGGGCCAAAGTCGGGGTTCACTACCACAGGACTATCAATTAGAGGCACGCCGATAATCCCAGGTGTCGTAATAATCTCGAAACCACCCAGGTCGATGCTCCCAGATCCACTTCCGCCAAAGCTTGCGAGCGCATTGGCATCGCCTACAAAGTTTATTATTCCATCACCGGCATCGACCGAAAACCCGGTGGTATCAAAATCGGACACCAACACAGTGTCTGTAGAGAGAACGGTGACATTAAAATTATTGTTAGAAAAAGTTATTGAACTGGTTGAATCACCACTGGAAAAATCAAGTTTATTACCGACAACATTAAGGGTGATCCCATTCGGGTTGCTTACGGTAATGTCACCCGATGCATCTAGAGAAAAATTAAAATCAGGTTCTACCACGACCTCCGCCAGGGATGAGCAGCAAACACCCGACGAAAAACCCACCGTCAATGACACTGACGCGACCGACAAGAGGGGCAAACAGTAGCCTGTTGTAATCGCGAGCAGAAGCAGAACTCGCCTGGTGCGGCCGAGTAAAAAATGGGGAAGGGTGAACATGATGGATGCCGGGAATCAGGTTTTTTGGAATCGGCTAATCTACCTCGTTAATCCGGGCAGGGCCAGCCTCTGCTAGATATCCCGCACACTGCTCCACCTTATCCCGTTGATCAAATATTAGTCGCCCAGGCCCGGGCGGAGCGCCCAACTCTGATCACTAAAATACAAACATATTCCGAAGTACGACAGAGGCACTATCGCTGCCTAAGCATTAACTATTAGGGACTATGGTCCAAACAAGATGACCAGAAAATTTCTTTAGCGTTAGGTTGATCTCTTGCGGCTGAACTGTCCCAAATGAAATAGTTAGCTAAAGCTTTCCTGATATTCATATGCCTAGACTTTTTTCTAACCGAATGGAATAGTAACTTGCGCAAGACAAAGCGAAAATTAATAACTATTCAAAAGGGAGTCCAAATGAAAATATTTTCACCGCTGGTAGCGGCTGCAACGGCCACGTTAATAACCCTCGGATCACAGGCAGTTCTAGCCGACGGTGCGCCGGGTTCAGGCCCTAACCCATATAGCGATTGCGGGATCGGCGCCGCTATTTTCCCAAATCACAATGTTGGTGCGGCCATCTCAAACGTTATCTGGGACCTGGGTACTACAGCGGTAACTTCTGCAACCGCGAGCCCGGAAACCTGTTCCGGCAAAAACATTCAAACGGCTCAGTTTATTCTAGACACATACGACAACCTGATTGAAGACACGGCCAGGGGCGAAGGTGAGCACCTGGCAACGGTGCTGACCCTGGGCGGTTGCGACAGCACTAATCGTGACCAGGCTGCGGCAATGATTCGCAAAGAATCTGGCAATAACGTTAACGCATCAGGCTACGCAGCGAGCAACAACGTCGATAAGGCCAGTAATCTCTATGACGCTGTCAACAAAGCCACGAGCACCTTTTGCTCCGCTTAACCACATAGATACAGAACGCCTGCTCCCGGTTATCTGGCGCTTTCCACGCACCAGATAACCGGGGTTTACAACGTTACCAACCTGGGGCGCAGCCACTTGCGCTTGCTACTTCTCGTTTTCTGCTTTGCCTTGTTGAAAGCCACGCCATTAGTGGCAAACGGCACGTCTGCTGATCAAGCTATGTCTCTAGCCGCCCTTGATGATTTAGCACAGCACCCTCAATGGTTACGTTTATTGCATTACGAACGACGCCTTGATCTGCCGTTTGGAATAGGCGGCTATCGCAGCGCCATTACCAGCAAAGCATTTTTCCTGTCCGATGACGGGAGCACGGATGCTGCTGCCGAACTAAGGTCAACACTTGCCGCATTTGCACTCCCTGTCGGCGACAACGCGGATGACCACGCCTTGTGCAAGTTTCCGGCACGTTATCAGTGGTTGAAGTCTCAGGGGGCTACAACCAAAGGTGGACTACCACAAGTTCGATGCCAGGCCCTGAAAGCCTGGAAGGGGAATCAGGATATCGAATCAGTGAGTCTGGTTTTCGTGACCGGATATCTTGGAAATCCAGCCTCCTATTACGGGCATGTACTCCTGAAATTTAATGCTGCGGCTATTGAGCAGAGACCTCTACTCGACCTAACAATGAATTATGGCGCCATCATTCCAGATAATGAAAACCCGTTCAGATACATCGTCAAGGGCATTTTCGGTGGTTACTCAGGTGGATTCACCGATAACAACTACTACTACCACAATCACCAATATGGCGAGCAGGAACTACGAAACCTATGGGAATATGAACTGAACCTGAGCCAGCAACAAACCAACCTGGTGGTTGCACATAGCTGGGAGCTGATCGGCAAAAAGCACCAGTATTTTTTCTTCGATCGAAACTGCGCCTACCGAATGGCCAAAATACTGGAAATAGCGACCAACAGAGAACTGACCTCCACCACGCCACTAATTAGCTTCCCACAATCGCTCACCCGGCAATTGGCAGGGTTGACCGCCAATAACCAACCAGTAGTAAAAAAAGTGCTACTCCATCGATCTCGCCAGGGGCGGCTCTACTCTAGATACAATGCTTTAACCGGCAGAGAAAAGACTGCTTTTCTGGAGACGGCCCGAGACATCAAGAATCTAGATTCAGTTGCGTTTAAAAGCATGAACGTCAGTGAAAAACAACGAGTGGTTGAAACCCTGCTCGACTATAACCAATTTACCCGCTCACGAGCGGCCAGCAAAACTCCTGCCGGATTAGTATCCGATGACTATCGGCGCTTATTAGCGACGCGCTTTGCGCTGCCCGCAGCTGCTCCCGGGAAACACGAACCACCTTCGTCGTTCCCACACCAGGGACGGAAACCGAGCATGCTGCAGATTGGTGCAATACACCACCAGCAAAAGGGCACTGGCCTAAACCTTACTTTACGCCCAGCCTACTACGACCCGCTGGATGCTGGACCGGCACATATTGACCACTCAGCCCTGGGTATGGGCGAAATTGAACTAGAAAGTTTCAACGGCAGATTAGCCTTACGCCGGGTCGAACTTGTCAAAATCACCAGCGTTGGCCAGGCAGTTACCGGGCTACCTGAAGACCAGGGTAAAGTCTGGCACTTAAGGGCTGGTGTAGAGCGACAGACTCTCGATTGCAACGATTGTCTAAGCGGTTTTATGGAAGCGAGCGCCGGTAGAGCCATCAAAATCAGTAGCAAAGTGTTGCTGGGCGGGTTCGCCGGTGGTCGCTTAATGGACAATCGCAACGACAGTGGCAACGCCCAGCTTAGCGTCGGTGGGTTTGCTCATTGGCACATCAGCGGGAAGACCAGAGTCGCCGCAGAGACAGAGCTACCTTTGCCAATTGATAGCGCCCGGTCCCACGAGATCAAGCTTCGCCTCACTGCTCGCTGGGAATTAACCACCAACGTCGATTTGCGACTGGATTACCGGAAACATGGCGCTGAGGAGCTAGGGGTAAAACTAGGCGTCTATTTTTAAATACCTGTTTATGTTTGTCCGCTGCAGAAATTACATCCATGGGACAAGGTCAGATTCAGGCCCAGCCAATACCGTGCACTCTCATCCCGTAAAACTTCACCGGCGCTATTGAAACATCCGCTGCATATAGGGTGCTATCAGCACATAGCCCACCGTGGTCAAGGTCAGCACCGTACTAAACAGGGCAGAATCGAGTTTGTACTTTTCACTCAACGCAATGCCAACGGCGATGGAAGGTGCCGCGGCGGTAATAACGGTTGCACCCAGTAGCTCCCCGCTCAGGCCGAGACCGGTTGCCGCGAAATAACCGACTGCACCGCCACCCACTATTTTCAATACCAGCGCAGGCACCGCCAGCAGTATCAATTTAAGTTTGGTCAACTCAAAGGTGGTACCCACTAGAAACAGCAGTAGCGGCACGGCCGCCATGCCGAGGGAATCGATGGTGGCGGTTACACCATCTGGCAGGGTAACGCCGGAAAAATTCAGACCAATGGCGACTATCAGCGTCCAGAAAGGCGGCAGTTTTAAAAACACCAGACCAACCCCGGCGGGGGGACCATCCGCACCGTAACGAGCCACCAGCATCACCCCAACCGACCAGACAATGGGAATGGTCGCCATGAGGTCATAAACCAGCGGCACTCTGATTGCATCAGCTGCGCCGTAAAGCCCCTCAATGACCGGCACCGCCGCCCCCAGCCCGTTACCAAACGCGGTGGCCAGTATTAACGCGCCAGCCTGCGGGCGGGTGATCCAGCCGAGTTTTTCCATGGCACCAAAAACCACCACACAGGCCACCATGCCCGCGAGCACCACTACCACACCGGTGGCTGGCACTTTAAGCAGGGTCAGGTCGGGCGTTGATTGCAGGAATACGTTAAGAATCAGCGCCGGGGCAAGCAGATTGATCACTAACGAATTGAGCACTGCCCGCAGTTCGGCCACGGGCAGTCCGCCGGGCTCCAGTTTCCGCCAGACAACGCCCGCTGCCAGCATCAACATGACCGGAATCAAATTTTCATACATCGGTTGGGTTCCTTATTGGGCCAGCCTGGTTGGCAACCAGAACGACGGCTGCAGTGGCCATCGCACTTTATAAAATGTAAAAACCACGCACCTGAACCGCAGGTCGGCGATAATCTGCATAAAGTTATACAGGCTATTTAAATAAGGGTGGAGTAGCAATGGATAAGGTTGAAAAATCAGACGAGCAGTGGCGGGAAGAATTAACCCCTGAACAGTATCAGGTGTGTCGCCGCCAGGGGACCGAACCGGCCTTTACCGGGGCCTATTGGGACACCAAGGAAGCGGGGGTTTATCGCTGTGTCTGCTGCGACGAGCCACTATTTGATTCGTCGACCAAATTTGATTCCGGCAGTGGCTGGCCGAGCTTCTGGGCACCGCTCAATGAAGAAGGCGTGGAAACTCACACTGATCAGAGCCACGGCATGATTCGGACCGAAGTTCACTGTCGCCGCTGTGGGTCTCATCTGGGCCATGTTTTCCCCGATGGACCGAAAGAGGAAACCGGGCTGCGTTACTGCATAAACTCCTTGTCGCTCGACCTGAAGCCTCGCGACGGCGAGTGAGCCAGCCTGCAACAACCACCGAACCGGTAATCATCACTGCAAACTGGGCGGATCACCAATTGCAGCTGGCGGCGGTGCGCACGGCCGTTTTTGTGGATGAACAGGGCGTGCCTGCGGAAATCGAAATGGACGCCGAGGATGCCCGGTGCCACCACCTGTTAGCGCTAATAGAGCAGCAGCCGGTAGGCACGGCGCGGCTAATGGCAAATGGCCGTATCGGGCGGCTGGCAGTAATAAAACCCTGTCGCAATCGCGGCGTTGGTCGGCAACTGCTCCGCGCCAGTATGGCGCTGGCAAAATCCCTCGGCATGAATAATCTCCATTTGCATGCCCAGGTACAGACGCTCGATTTTTATCGTACCGCCGGATTTGTGGCAGAAGGAGAAGAGTTTGTTGAGGCCGGCATCCGACACCAGAATATGACGCTGTCCTTCGGCTAACGGGCTATCTACCGATACACCACCGGGCCCTTTGATGACCATTCAAATTACTGTCTAAGAGGGATCCGTTAAGAAGGCACTGGTTAACACGACCGTTTGACTTGTAAGATTTATCAGCGGTAGCAAGCCATCGCCTTTCTGCCACCCGCCCAACACCATCAGGCCCAATAACCTGAAGCGGATGCAACATTAGCCGGACCCGACCGGTCATATCACCCGATATTGTCCATTACCGAAGCTGAAGATGACCGCAACCCCACAGAGTACCTATCCCCGCGTAACCCTGCGTTATTGCACCCGCTGCAACTGGTTACTGCGTGCCGCCTGGCTGGCACAGGAACTGCTGCAGACCTTTAACAGCGACCTCGGCGAAGTGGTCCTGCAGCCCGGCGACGGGGGTATTTTTCAGATTCACGTTGAAACCGAAAACGGTCACCGCGAACTTATCTGGTGCCGGGCCACCGAACAGGGATTTCCGGAGGCCAAAACATTAAAACAACGGCTACGCGACCAGATCGCCCCGGGCCGTGATCTGGGACATAACGACCGATGACCCTGCTACGCCATCTGATCAGCCTGTTACTGTTGTTAACGGCGGCTGCCGTGCATGCAGCCCCGGTTGCCACCGAACATACCGAAGTGGAACTGCTCGCCGAGCAGGACGCCATCGTTCCCGGCCAGCCCTTTTGGGTGGCCTATCGATTAGAGGCCAATCCCGGCTGGCACACCTACTGGCGTAATCCCGGCGACTCGGGGCTGCCCAGCGCCATCGCCTGGCAACTGCCGGAGGGGTGGCAGGTGGGCGAGCTGCACTGGCCCTACCCGGAACTGATATCAACACCGCCATTTGCCACCCATGCCTATCACGGCGAGGTGCTATTGCTGGCGCAAATCACGCCGCCTGCACAGATTAGCGGCGACACCTTCACGCTTGCTGGTGACGCGGCCTGGCTGGTCTGCAAAGATCTCTGCCTGCGCGAGACCGCTCAGTTAACCCTGCAACTGCCGGTGGCGGAGCTCTCCACTGCCATTAATCAGCACCGCTTTGATGTCGCCCGAAACAACTGGCCTCAGCTAAACCAGGCATGGCAACTGGCTGCCGGCCGGCATGCCGACCAGCTCTATCTGCAAATCAGTGACGGCCCCCGAGAGCTCGACCCACCCGTCCATTTTTTTCCGATCACCGCTGACCAGATTGAACCCGCCGCGCCTCAGCCCCTGGTAAAAACCGATCGGGGTTACCGGCTACAACTGGCGGTTTCTCAGTACAGCGACCAGCCCTTTAATCGGCTGGAAGGAGTCCTTGTTGGCGGCCAGAGCTGGCATCAAACACTGGACCAGCGGGGTCTGAAAGTCGCGGTTGATATTGCCCCGCTGGACGTCGCCCCCACCGACGGTTTATTAATCGCCAATCAATCCACTCAGGCTCTGCCGGGCAATTCTGTTAGCCAACCCGGTAACACGATGGGCTTTGGTCTGGCGCTACTACTGGCCTTTATTGGCGGTGCCATTCTTAACCTGATGCCCTGCGTGTTCCCGGTACTCTCCATCAAAGTACTGGCGTTTATCGACATGGCCCAGGGCCACAAGGGTCACGTGCGCCGTCACGGACTGCTGTTTGCCCTCGGAATACTGGTCTCTTTCTGGGCGTTGAGCGGGCTGATGCTGCTGCTGCAACAGGCGGGCGCTGAGATTGGCTGGGGGTTTCAACTGCAGTCCCCGGGGTTTGTCATTGTGCTCTGCCTGCTGCTGTTTCTGCTGGCACTGAACCTGTTTGGCCTGTTCGAAATAGGCGGCACCGTCATGCGTCTGGCCGGCAATGCCGACACCGGCAGCGGCTATTCCAGCAGCTTTTTTACCGGCGTGCTGGCCGCCGCCGTTGCCACGCCCTGCACGGCACCTTTCATGGGCGCTGCCCTGGGTTATGCGTTAACCCAGCCGGCACAGGTGACTCTACTGATTTTCACTGCCCTGGCACTGGGTCTGGCCAGTCCCTACCTGCTACTCGCCGAGATACCCGGGCTGTTAGAAAAACTGCCCCGCCCAGGCGCCTGGATGGTCACCTTTCGCCGATTACTGGCGTTTCCACTGCTGGCTAGCGCCATCTGGCTGGGGTGGGTACTTGGCCACCAACAGGGGGTCGATGCCGTGGCGGTACTGCTACTGGCCATGCTGGCGCTGGCGCTGGCAGCCTGGCTCCACGGTATGCAGCAGCACCGTGCCAGCCGTCGCCGCTGGCTGGATGGCATTATTGTCGCCGTGCTGCTGCTACAAATTCCCCTCTGGCAACAGATGACCGGTCAGCAGCCAATGACCGGACAAACCAGTGCAGCGAGCGCCGCCACCTGGGAAGCCTTCGACGCCGACAAACTTGCCGCCTATCGGGCTAACGGCGAAGCGGTGTTTATCGACTTTACCGCCGCCTGGTGCATTACCTGTCAGGTCAACAAAAAGCTGGCGCTCACCCACGATGATGTCATCCGGCATTTTGCTGATAACAGGATACGCACTATTCGCGCTGACTGGACCCGGCAGGACCCGACGATTACCGCCGCGCTGGCGGCAGTCGGCCGTAACGGCGTGCCGACCTATCTCTATTATGACCGGGCCGGCGCGGCCCATCTGTTACCGGAACTACTCACCGCAGATCTGGTTATAGACGCCGTCCGCTAAAGGACCACCGGGAACGGGGTAGCGCATCAATGCAATGTCAAGGATATGGGGTCACTCCCCGGCGTTTCGAAAAACCCCAGGAAACGCTCCAACTGCGCTCGGTTTCCCCTCAGCGCAATGTCACCCCGATCGATGGCCTGCGTGAAGCTGGTCTTACCCAGCATTATTTGGTCAAACACTGGTTTATTGAGAGATAACACCAAATCGGTGTTGTCTGGAAGCCGGTCAGCGAACTCACAAATACCACGCCGTATCGTTAATACCATTTGCTGCGACAAATCGGTAAAGGCAAAACCGACAGACATGTCGATAGCAAGTGTTTCTTCAGCCTTCAGGCGACTGGTCCAGGATCTCAAGCTGGCCGCCGGGGACATCTCAGCAATAATATCTGGCGGGACAAATACATTGGCCATCTTTTTCGCCCCAACGACCCTGCCCATGAGTCCCTCCAGCTCCTTTGCTGAACTCAAATACCAGTTACGCCAGTTGATGTTCATATTGGCATAGCCAAGCTGACGAAAAGCATTTGCCTTGATCTGCCGAGCCGTTTCATCGGCATGATCAATGCGTATCAGGTAGGTTGCCAGTTCAGCAGCCCATTGGTAATCACCCCGGTCATACGCGCCACCTGCCTCGCTCAGAACCCGGTCTCGACCGCCCATTAACGCGACCAGGCGGCGAGATTTTTCCTTAACGGGAACGGGATCAAGCGCGACTGGATCCCCTTCGTACCAACCCAGATAGCCCGAATAAATTGCTCTTACCGTCTGCTTTACAGTGCCGTAATATTGCCGGAGGTAAGGCGAATATTCGTAAAGATGCTCGGGTAATTTCACCCGTTCAACCAACTCATCGGGGGTTAGCCCCTTGTTCATGTAGCGCACAGTTTGGTCGTGTACAAACTGAATGCCGTCGCGAGTCATGCGCAGCACTTCCTCAACTTTTTCAGCCCCATAAACGGGTTGGCCGTGGGCAGGTACCAGGTAGTGCGCATTTAACTGGCGCAGGCGATCAATACTCTCCACCCACTGCACCGGGTCACGAAATTTGGAACCACGAAGCGTATACACATTAGGGAACGCCGGCCCCTGAATAACCTCGGTGTCGATCAGCACACGACTGGCCGGTAGATAAATGGCCAGCTCATCTGGGGCCTCACTGGGCACGTGCATCATCTCCAGCTCAACACCGGCGATGGTTACGGCCAGAAACTCATCGACCGTATTGGTTGGCGCAATAAACGTACCCGGCCCACCCGCGGTAAGCAGCGGGCCAATGCCAACATTCATATCCTTCGTATCAGCGCCGTCGAGGAACATGCCAAACGTATAGCCTGCGCGGATGCCCTGAATCGGCGCGAGAATATTACTGTCATCCACCAGCAGCCGCATGAGCCTGGCCTGGGCATAAATTGCCACCTCGCCGGATTGAACCTGGGCCTCGCTCACAAACCCCTTGATGCCACTAATATGATCCTGGTGAAAATGGCTATAAATCACCGCCACTATGGGCTTGTCAGTAATTTCTCGAAACTCTAGCAACACCTCGCGGCTGGTCACCGGGCTCATTCCCGCATCGACCAGAATGATGCCGTCATCGCCTTCAATCATCACCGTACCCGCGACGTTCCAGCCCACAGCGCTGTAGACATTGTCGGCAACTTTGTAGATTTTTTTTACAAAATGCTCCGTATGCTGCTTAAGTTCAGCGTTTATTGTTGGTGGTACCTGGGCCGCTATCCGCGCATGAACACCCCTGCCTGTAAGACCCGCCATAAGGGCACACAGGATTAAAACGAACACGCTGGTTTTCATATTTACTCCCCGGTATCTGCGCTTGCGGCCCCACGAACCACAACCACCACGCCCCGAAAAACCCTGATTCTGTATGGGACGGAACCGTTATTCATTCGTTATCGAATAGCGCCATTCAGCAATCCGTCACACCAGCCAACCCTAAAACATTTGCCAAACAAAAATGCTAGGATAGCCTGAGATGGTTGATCTCGAAGGGATTCCTGATCATTTTTCTTTATCTTTCTGACGGCATTTTCGTCTCTCTAACGGTTACGGATGATATAGAGAAAACAACGTTTCCCACCCTGGGAGGTCACCATGCACAACAGCCATAAAAAAAATACTCTGCTCCTGTTTTTTGTTTGCGCGCTATCTGCACTCTCTGTCTCAGCAAAAGTTTCTCCCGAACAAGCGGCCCAGTTGGGGCTCGAAAACACGGTATTAACCCCCATGGGTTCAGAGCGAGCCGGGAACGCTGATGGCTCCATTCCAGCATGGACTGGCGGCATAACTGAGCCGCCGGCGGGATATACGCCAGGAGACTGGTACGTAGATCCGTTCGCCGATGATGAAATTCTATTTACGATTACCGCACAAAATTACAAACAGTACGCGGACAAGCTAACACCCGGTACCCAGGGGCTATTTGTGCGATACCCCGACACTTTTGTAATGCATATTTATCCTTCTCGGCGTAGCGCGAGCTATCCCGACTTTTTCTATGAGAATTCAATCTGGAACGCTACCAACACCGAGTTTATTAGTAACGACAAACCCACATTGGCGGAACGGAGCGTGAACAAGGAGACCTTCAAACCGGGTGTTTGGTTTCCTATCCCCCAGACGGGTGGGCAAGCGATGTGGAACCACACCTATTACTACTGGGGTAAATCCTATAAGGCCACTTCTTACGGCATTAACATCTTTGCCGATGGCAGCTATGCCGATCAGATGCTCATTGATCGATGGTTTGCGCCCTGGGCAATGCCAGCGGGGGAAATCCCCAACGACAGTTACTTTAAGCGAAACGGCGGCCCAGTCCTGTGCGCCAGTCAGGAGAATCTCTATCCACCCCGTACCGCCGGGCAAATGTTTGGCGGTTGTAACAGCTGGACTGAGAATGATTTTGACGCCTATCTCTATATCCCCGGTCAGCGACGGGTTCGTAAGGCACCTGAAATTGGCTTTTACGACAGCCCGGGAACGGGGTCCGACGGTCTGCGCACATCAGACTCGCGATGGGTCTGGGCGATCACAGGAAGTGAAGAGTGGTATGAGTATGGAGACCTAAAAAAAGGTGAGTACTATGTCCCCTATAACGCCTACAAGATGGCTCAACCCGGGATTACCTTTGATGACCTGGTGAGACCAGGACACCTGAATCCAGAATATGTGCGGTATGAACTACACCGAACCTGGGTCATCGAAGGACATACCCGTCCTCAATTTCGTCATTTGAGTCCCCATCGTCTGGTTTACGTCGATGAGGATACCTGGGCTGGCGTCACCGGTGAAATGTATGACGGACAGGACAAATTGTGGCGTGTTGTCGAGTCATACAACATCAATTTTTATGACCAGAAGCTGAACTTCTTCTGGGGTGATGCCCACATGGACGTAATTTCCGGACGTTACAGCTCGTCGTCATCCTTTTACAACATTGGCGTAAAGGATGGTAACGGCCCCCCCGTGTTTAATGGCGACCCTGAGTGGGAATATATGAAACCATCAGGATTACGCAAATTGGGTGTGCGTTGATTTAGTACCGCTGTAACAACCTGGGTTACATCCCGGGCGACGGATTTCTTTAAAGCCAGAGCAGCAATTGTTTTCTAAAAACAATTGCTGCTCTGATAAGCCATCCGGTACGCCGGTAGTCCTGAACCTGTCGCAGGGTTCACGATAAAAATTACTTGCCGTAATGTTCGTCATAGGGGAAATCGCAACCCAGTTCGGCGAGTCCCCTGCGGCAGTAATCATCGATAAAGGCCTGCTGTTCTCCGCTAAGCATGTCGCCAGAACTGCCTTGCTTGCCCTGCCGAATCATCGCGCCGCCGGGGCGGGCAAAAGGGGAGACTTCGCCGGGGTAAAATTTGTGATCGATCGCCTTCATCGACTGGTAAGACGTCAGCTCGGCGATCCGCTCCACCTCAGCATCGGTCAACTCCACTGCCATGAGTTCGGCAACCTTTCGAATCATGCCCTGGGGGTCAGCCATCATCTGCTCATAGGTCACAAACAGCACGTTGTCGCGCTCACGCCAGGGCCAGTAGCTTGCCACGAACCGGTGCCAGGGCCCAAAGGCGGCGCCGTCTGACATGCACTGTTTGACCCAGGTGGCGGTGGAGGGAATCAGCGGCCCCAGTAACATGCTGCCGAAAAAGTGATGGGCAGAAACCACCACGTCTTTCGGGTCGCGCACCACGCAGATGTATTTGGCCTGTTCGCCGTAGGGTACAAATTCCGCACGGCCATGCGTTTTGATGACCCGTTGACCGGTTTTAGAGCGTTTGATGGGCCGCTGGTCACGCAGGGCAATGGTGGTCTCCTGCGACGGGCAATCGGCCCAGGGGGCGACATCAAGAATATCGTTAAACTCGCCGGTGCCTTTTTCTGCCACCTGATAAGCAACATACATCAACCAGTTAGTACCGCTCTTGTAATAGGAGCAGACAAACACGTCGTGTTCGGTGGGGGTGTAGTCCACAAAGGCCTTATCAATGGCGGAGTCAAACATGCCGGCGAAAGGTTTGAAAAAATGGCGGAACAGCCATGCCTCAAAGCCCAGCGCCCGGGCGATCGCAAAGACGCCGCGCAGCAACCAGGTGAGGGGCGTCATCAGTTTTCCCTGCCGGGCCACGGCATCAAGCGCCTGTTTACGGGCAGCGGCGACATCGGCAAATTCGTAACTGGACATGGATGCTCCGGGTTGGATCAATCGGGTGAACGGGGCGGTTAAGCGAACTGAATTCTGGCAACCTCCCGCTTTAAAATCAATCGATATAAAGGGACACTGGAATCCGTTTTTTGAGCCGCCAGCCACCCGTTACGGGCTGTTTTTCGGTAGCATTCGCTCGCCGCTATACACCCCACCCTGATTGGAGATTGACATGGAAGATGCCGCCGCCGGAATGTTGCTAGTTGCCCTGGCCGCAATGGCCATGGTGATGGTCGCACCGGTGATTTTCTACCTGCTGTCGCTACAGAAAAGCCTGCACCTGTCCGGAAAAGAGAATCAACGAATGCGCCCCGGCATGGTCTGGCTGAACCTGATCCCGGTGTTTAATCTTGGTTGGCACCTCTACACGGTGCTAAAAGTAGGCGAAACCCTTTCTACTCGGCTGGGTAAGCAGGCCGGCGACGGCGGTCGCACCCTGGGGATCCTTACCAGTCTGCTGGCGTTTGGTTGCCTGATCCCGGCGTACCGCAATTATTTTGCGATAGCCACCCTGGTGGCATGGGTGGTCTACTGGGTAAGAATTACCGGTTACAACGTGTTTCTTCGCGATCAGTTGCGCGCCCTTGAAGAGCAGGAATCCTCCTGAGCAAGGCCAGTCCTACCTTCGAACCAAACCGGTCGAGAACCTACTCGGCCACTTCCTCGGGCAGGGGTTCCAGCAGCTCATCAAGGTCTCGCGAAAAGGTACTGACAGTGTGATTAGGAATCACGAACACCCAGGGACTTAGCCGGGCATTCAGACGATCAACCTCCGCTTTCACGTCGCCTTCTCCGCTGGCCGTTAGCCGCGCAACAATCCCGAGATCTTTTGCCTGCAGCTGAACCCGCACCTGCAGCCCATCGAAGGCGATAAAGTTCACCACAATGACGTTGTCCCAGTTCAGCGCTGCCTTGTCGACCTGATTGACATCGGTTAACCGCAACTCCTGCAGACCGTAGGCAATTGCGGTCACCTCCGTGGTCTTGGCGGTCCGACCGGCCGGAATATCCTGCAAGATGAAGGCCTCGTCAGCACTCTGCCGACTGACCCGCACCAGGGGTTTACCCGGGTACTGAATAGTCACCTCGCGCATCCGTGACTGTTTGATGTCAATCAGCGCTCGGTCCAGCCAGGCCGACGCCAGGCGGTCAGGGTTCAGGTCGCCGCTGGCGACCCAGGTCTGGTTATCATCGATGCGCCGCAGGTAATAGTGTCGCTCACCGCGCCCGGCCATCGGCCGATCATTGCCAAGCAGAACGTGGGTCAACGGCTGCGCGGCTGCGTCGGCAATCATTATTTCCATGGAAGCCGCATCCGGTTCACTACGATCGCGCAATCCCAGCCGCTGGTGCAGGGCGGGATTATCCGTTTTAGGTTCCAGCAGTTCCACGTCGCCAATCTGCTCCAGCATCTGCCATACCTTACCGTTATCCGCCGGATAGCCATGACGCTCTACCACTCGCCACTGATCGCCATCGAGCTGCAAATTCAGCTCTCCGGCGGGGCTATCTAGCCGAACCGCCGCCGCCTGGGTCAGTTTGCTGTCGACCCAGTCTGGCTCCAGACTCTCGCTGGTACTGACCACTGCGGTACCGGTTCGATAACCACCCAGTGTCAGTGCGGTCACCACCACCACGGCCAGGGTAACCCCGGCCAGTCCAATGAAAGTACGCTGCTGCATTTTTAACCACCCCGCCTGCGGGACTGGGTCAGGCCCGCCAGTAGTGCCATAAAAATAATCAATAGCGGCATCAACCCAATGTTGATGAACTTCACCCGAGATTCAAGCGTGTCGATGTCTTTACGCAGGTCGTGCTGCACGCTGCGCAGCTCTTTGCGAATGGCGACTTTTTCCTGCAGAAAACTATCGATTTCCTCGCGCGCCTGCTGATCGATCAGGCCGGCGTCGGCGCCCTGCTGCTGCAGCTCAGCAAGTTTCTGCTCTGCCGCCTGCAGACGCATCTGCAGTTGCTGCTCGGTGGCGCGATACTGCTCTTCGGCGGCCTTACCCAGATCAACGATGCGGGTAAACGGCCGAGAGAACGTACCCCGGCTGCGCACACTAATGAGGTCACTGCTGCCGCTGAGGTTATCGAGCATGTTAATAACGAAATTACCGTTATCTGCGTAAGGCATCGCCACCCGGTCGCCAAAGAAATCCTGTACCTGCACCCAGAAGCGGTCATGGAGCAGGTCACTATCAGCCACCAACACAATCTGCGCATCGTCTGATTCGGTCAACCGCTCGCCCGACCATTCAACGCCTTCGGGCAGACCATCGGCGTAAGCGCTGCGAATTTTACCGCTGAGCCGCACCGCTACAGTCTGCGGCCCGGTGGGCTGAAACTGTCCGAGAATTTCTTTGGGATTCGGCGAAAACTGGATCGACGCCACCGGAACGGGACCCGAATTAGGGCCGGTAACAATCAGGTTTTCCACGGTCACTTCGCTGTCCGGGAGCTTTTCAATCGCCCCGGCCGTCGCCAGATACATGGTGGTGAGATTCCGGGTCACCACATCCTTCTGGTTAAAGTGCTCGCTCTTCAGCTCCAGCCACGGCAGGTAGGGTTCCGGTTTACTACCTGGGTTCTGCGAGGTGGTCACCCGTCGGGCAGCGTCGTAATCACCGACCAGCTGGGTGCCATCAACGCGCACGCCCCAGGCCGCCAGTTGCTGATCAAAATCAGACGGCGGTTTCGGCTCCTGCTGATTCTGCATGAACGGCATCGTGGGAATAATCTCGACATCCGAGTAGGGGTCGACAAAAACCATGGTGCGCCCGCCACCAAGGACGTACTGGTCAATGGCTACCCGCGAGGCGTCATCGAACATCTGCGGATGGATAATCATCAGGATATCCACGTCATCGTCGATTTTCGCCTGGGTACCTTTGAGTACACGAACCTCAAATATCTCGCTGATCTGTTCGGTGATGGTCCATTTCGGCGATTGCGGACGACCACGGCCACCCTGCTCGCCGTTAACCGGCAAGCTGCTATAAATCGCGACTACCGGCTTTTCCGGGTTATCAAGCTTGTAGATCAGCCGAGTCAGGTCGTGTTCGAGCAGTTCTTCGTTGCTCGGCGCAAAAAAACCGATTACCTCTTCGCCGTCGGTCGTATTCGTGGCAGAAAGACCAAAATAAGCGGTATCGCCCACGTCACTGGTGGGCACGCCACGCACACCGGCCCGGACCGCCTCGTCCTCCTGTTCCGAAAAGGGTTCGGGGTCAATAACGCGCAGCCGAATCTTGCCGCGGGCCAGACTGACATACTCGTTAAGCAACTCTTCAACCCGCACGGCATAAGCCTTGATAGTAGGCACATCGCGCAGCTGGCTATCGGAAAAATAGAAGTTGAGGGTAATCTCGTCTTCGAGGTTATCGAGAATAGCCCGGGAGCCCGGGGTGAGGGTGTAGAGCTGCTGCTCGGTCATGTCCACTCGCGCATTTCCAAACAGCAATCCGCTCAAAATGTTTACCGCAAACAGCAGCACCAGGGCGACAGCCAGACTGCTAAAAGAGACCAGGTTTCGATTCATTGTCTGCTCCGACTCAGGCTTTTTTCAGTTCGACTATGACGGCGTTGGCAAACAGCCAGAAACCGATCAGCGAAGCAAAATAGATAATGTCCTTGAGGTCAATCACCCCCTGAACAATGGCATCAAAGTGCGTCAGAAAACTGAGACTGGCCACCGTGTTGACGATTAACGCCGGTGCCCAGGCGCTGAAAAAATCCAGCACGATTGGAAAGCCACTGACAATAAACAGGAAACAGACCACCACGCTAAGCACAAAGGCAACCACCTGGTTTTTGGTCAGGGCAGACATACAGCTACCAATGGCCAGATAAGCCCCCGCCATCAGCAGGCTGCCCAGATAACCGGCCACAATAATGCCGTGGTCCGGCTCCCCCAGGTAGCTCACCGTCAGCCAGACCGGGAAAGTGCCCAGCAGCGCCACGGCAGTAAAACACCAGGCCGCCAGGAATTTACCCAGCACCACCTCGCTGAGACTAACTGGCAGCGTCATCAACAGCTCGATGCTGCCGCTTTTGCGCTCTTCGGCCCACAGCCGCATGGCCACCGGCGGAATCAGAATCAGGTAAAGGTAGGGGTGGAATTCGAAAAACGGTTGCAGGTCAGCCTGACCACGCTCAAAAAACTGCCCCAGATAGAAGGTAAAAATACCGTTTAAAAACAGAAAGATAACGATGAAAATATACGCCAGCGGCGTCAAAAAATAGCTCGCCAGTTCGCGTTTAAAAATAACCCCAAGGTTGTTCATGACTGACCTCCCGCATTAACGGCCTGAGCGGAACTGGACTGGGTTAACTGTCGAAAGAGCTGTTCGAGCCGCCCCCGCAGCTGATGCACCTGTTCCACCGGCAACGCCTGTTCGGTGATCAGCTGATTGACCGAGGCGAGCAGGTCAATGCCGGTATTGGGTAGTAGCCGCAGCGCCACCCTGTCGCCGTCCAGGGGCTCCTCCTCAATGCGCAAAATGTTGTCGACCGCCTGCAGGCTGCTACTCACTTGCTGTTGATGCTCGACCGCAACCACCAGCTCAACGGCGTTATGGCCTTCGGCTCGGGTTTCCAGTTCACGGGGCGTACCGTCGGCTAGCAGGCGTCCCCGATCGATGATCAGTGCACGACTACAGACCGCGTCGACCTCTTCAAGAATATGGGTTGAAATGATGATCGCCTTGTCGTGGGCAATATCCGAAATCAGGCTCCGCACCTGGTGTTTCTGATTGGGATCAAGACCATCGGTCGGCTCATCGAGCACCAATACGGGTGGATCGTGCAGAATCGCCTGCGCCAGCCCCACCCGGCGTTTAAAGCCTTTCGACAGGGTTTCGATGGTCTGGTGACGCACTTCATCCAGCTCGATACGGGCCATGGCGGCATCCACCCGACGGGTGAGCTCGGCACCACTAAAGCCTCGAACCTGGCCAATAAACCGCAGAAACCGCTCGGTGGTCATATCGCCATACATGGGCGCGCCTTCCGGCAGGTAACCGATCTGCTTTTTAGAGGCTTTCGGGTTTACCTCTATATCCGCGCCGCAGACCTCCACCCGGCCACTGGTCGGTGTCAGAAATCCGGTAATCATTTTCATGGTGGTGGATTTACCGGCACCGTTGGGGCCCAAAAACCCGATCACTTCGCCGGTTGGAACCACAAAACTAAGATCATCTACCGCGGTAAATTCACCGAATTTACGCGTGAGATGATTGACTGAGACCATGGCCTGCATGGACTACTCTCCCTTTGAATGCTCGACGGCTGAAACGAAAATTTGATCGTGTCGCGATGCGGATTTGCAAATGCGGTTAAAAACTCGCAAATGGTCGTCCAGCAAGGAAAAGCGACGCGCTATTGGATTATCACCAAACGCCGAAGTTCAACGCAACCACCGAACCCCGGTATTTACGGGAGTGTGGGACATTGAGGGACGACTTACCAGCGGAGGCTCAGCGTTAAGGGGCTTTTCGCAGACGGCCAACCAGGATTAATGACGCGACCTGATCGGTCACAGGATTGACCGGCTCTCGGCACTCGATCAGATCGAGGCCGGCCCGCTCGAATAGCTGCAGCCATGAAGCCGTGTTTCTGAAATACCAGGGAGCAGGTTCGGCAAAGTCGCCTTCGATTCCTGCCCAGGAACCCTCGCGCCAGCCATCCACCGACTCTCCCTCAGCCGCCGCGGGGTGCAGCGTCTGCATCACAAAATAACCACCGGGGTTTAACAGACCCGACAAGACACCAAAAAGGTGTTCCACCGACCCCTTGCCGAACAGGGAAAAATTGCACAGGGCCAGGTCAAAATAGTCAGCCGGGTTGCGCGCCGATAACGCTTCATAGGCCATCAGGTAATAGCGCTCCGGGCCCAGTCGCCGCGCCTGTTCCAGCAGATCGGGGACCACGTCGAGCCCGGCGACCCGCAGGCCGGCAGAGCTGAGCTGGCGCACCAGCCAGCCCTCGCCACAGCCGATGTCGAGCACAGACTGAACATCAAGGGAGTCGACAGTTTCAAGAATCGCCCGGTTGGTCACCAGCCGCCGGGATTCGATACGATCCTGCTGAACAGCGGTGATCCAGGGCCGGGCATTCCGATGCCAGGCCTCGATTATCTGCTTATCATTCAAAAGACTCATGACCCGACCGCGCGCCTCCACAACCCCACCACTAGCGGGGCCGGTTACCCGGGTTATTCGCCGAAGGCTTATCAAATCGCTGGGGAATACGTTGGTTCCAATGATCAGCAGGGCGACGACTGCCTGGGTCACCATTAACCCGATCGCCCAGTCGCTGTTTAATCTGCTGACGTTGCTCATCGTCCATCTGCTGCCAGCGGCGGCGCAACTGCTGGCGCTGGTCACCAGGCAGGTTACGAAAATTTTGTCGCAGTTCACGCAACCGTTGCTGTTTTTCCGGCGACAACTGCTGGAACCGACGATAGTTTTTGCGCATCTGATGGCGCTGGCTTTCCGTCATGTTGCGCCAGCGTTTTAGCCGCGGCGCCATCTTTTTCCGCTCCTCAGAATCCAGGCTTTGCCAACGCTCGAGCCCACGTTTTAACTGCTGCTGGCGCTCGGCCGGCAGCTCCCGCCAGTCCGGCGCCACCCGATCAAGTAACTGCCGTTGATCGGCCGAGAAAGCCTCAACCAGGTCGCGATTTTCGGCCACGGCCGCCAGCGGCAACCACGCCACCAGCACTGCGAGCACCCAGCCCTTCACGGAGTATCTCCGGCGGGCGGTTCCGGCACATGGGTCACCGGCGACGATACCGACGATTCATCAAGTTGCCGCATTTGTTGCAACCAGTGATCGTCATCGGCCTGCCAGCCGCCGAGAAATTCCAGCAATTCCAGCGAGGGTTCTGTCGTCAGTGGTTCCGGTGCGGCCGGTAACGGTGGTCGCTTTTCCGATCCGGCGGACGTCGTCTCCCCCGAAACACCCATCGACCAGGTACAGAGCAGGGCGGCCATGAACCGGATTTTTATCAGACTCATCAAATAACCCTCGGCGATGGTTTGCGGGTGGTTCAACCGGCATGCTCCCCACTAATGCTATCGGCAGGGGAGGGCACCGCTTCCGGCAGCGAGCCTTCCGGAACGTCGCTCTCCAGGTCGCCCTGATCCATCCAGGCAATAAAATCCAGATCAGCAAACAACTCGGGATCATCGGCGGCGAGGATTTCCAGGTCGGCCAGCTGATCCAGGCCAGCATCACGGCCCGCCAGTAGCCCCTCGGGCAAGCCGTTATCGGCCGACTCGTTAAAGGTTTGCGGCCCCAGCAGCACACCCAGGCCCAGGGCCATGGCTATGACCGCAACCAGCGCCCAGCTTTCCACCCGCCGGATATTCAACCAGCGCGGGGTGGCCCGCCCCCCATCGAGCTGATCCAGCGCAGCATTTCGACCCTGAGCCAGACGCGACAGGGTTGCACCATCCAGCTCCTCGGTTTGCTGGTTAAGCCGATCCACAATCTGCCGGGTCATTTCCCGGTCAGGGGCGTTTGTCTGATTGTTCTGCGGGTCTTCCATTTAAAGCTCCTGCTGCTGGTCGGACAGCAATTCGCGCAGCCGCACCAGCGCCCTCGAAAGATGGGTTTTTACGCTGCCCTGACCACAGCCCATGGCAACAGCGGTTTCGGCCACACTCATGCCCTGCCAGTTGCGCAGTAAAAAAGCCTGCCGCTGACGCAGCGGCAATTGCTGCAGGGCCTGTTCAATGACATCACCGATCTGCTCGCCGCCAACGGATTCGGCGGGACCGGGCTGCTGTCGGTCTTCTACCCTGGCAAATGGATCTTCCTGATCCGGTTCGTCATCCGATTTACCCAACCAGCCGCGAAAACGGTCGCGCACACCGCGCCGCCGCTGCCAGTCGACCATACAATTTTGCAGTATCCGATGAAACAGGGGCGGCCATTCCGGCTGATCGCGCCGACTGTAGCGGCGGACAAACCGCAGCATTGCCTCCTGCACCAGATCAGCGGCATCGTCGCTATTACGGGTTGAGTAGCGGGCAATCTGCAGGGCGTGGCGCTCCTGCTGGCGAAAAAACCGGTCCAGTTGATAGCGAATCTCGCCACCGATAGCATCATCGGCATTCGAGTTCACATCGACCCGCGCTGGAGCCGATGGCGACTCATTAAATAGTGGGCTAACAATGCTGCAATCACCCGTAATCAATCCCATTCTGGACAAACCCGGCTCCTGGCAGAGTTAGAATAAAGAAAACGGCAAGGGGTAACCAGTCACCCTGCATTAAAATTCGGACCACTGATAATCACCAGGCAACATGACCCAATCCGCTCCATCTAACCGTTAACGCATCAGGGAGATTTCCGTTGACAGCTCAATCCACCTCGCCACGAGTCGCCGCCATCCAGATGGTTTCGGCAGACGACCTGGATCAAAACCTGAAAGCAGCCGCCGACCTGATCGCCAGCGCGGCAGCGACCGACACGCAAATCGTCGTGTTACCCGAAAATTTTGCCGTGCTGTCTGCGGATGCCCAGGCGAAAGTAAAACTCGCCGAACCCGCCGGGGATGGTCCGATTCAGCAATTTCTGTCCGACCAGGCTCGTCAGCACGGAATTGTGCTGGTAGGCGGCACCATTCCGATTCTGGCCAATGAACCCGGCAAAGTAAGAGCAGCCTGCCTCACCGTGGGACCAGACGGCGAACTGCTGGGTCGCTACGACAAAATTCACCTGTTTGATGTGGCGCTCAATTCTGGCAAAGAGCAGTACAACGAATCAGCCACCATCGAACACGGCGAAAATTCCTGCGTGATCGATACCCCGTGGGGCAAACTCGGTGTGGCGGTCTGTTACGACATTCGCTTTCCCGAGCTGTTTAGGCAGATGATGGTAGCCGGCGCCCAGATCGTAGCCCTGCCATCGGCTTTTACCGCTACCACCGGCCTCGCCCACTGGGAAATCCTGCTGCGCGCCCGCGCCATCGAGAATCAGTGCTACCTGATCGCTCCCGACCAGGGCGCCGGTCGGGAGCGGGGTCGCCATACCTGGGGCCACAGCATGATCATCTCGCCCTGGGGCGATATTCTTGCCGAGCTGGACGAGCAGGGGAGTGGTGTGGCGACGGCAGAGATTAACCTGCAAAGCCTCGAACTGTTGCGCGAAAAATTCCCCGCGCTGCAGCACTGCCGCACGCTGTGAACCAGCCAGCCACCTCATGAGGCTCACCGATCCGCTGACGAATCTGGTGGCCCGCTGGCTAATGGCGGAAAAACCGCGCGAACACCCCGCGCCCTGTGATTTCGAGCGGATCTGCCACGAAATTCGGCCCTGCGACGTACTGTTAATCGAAGGCCGCAGCCGGGTTTCAGAAGTCATCGGGCTGATTACCCAGAGCCACTGGTCACATTCGGTGCTCTACATCGGCCGTATTCACGACATCGAAAACGAAGCCGTCCGCAAACGGATTGAACGCCTGTATCAGGGCGACCCCCAGGACCCATTGATTATTGAGGCTCTGCTGGGCGAAGGAGTCATTCTCACCTCGCTGGCCAAATACCACGACGAGCACATCCGCATTTGCCGGCCACGCGCACTCACCTACATCGATAGCCAGCGGGTCATCAACCACGCCATCGACGAACTGGGCAAAGGCTACAACCTGCGCCAGTTACTGGATTTAGCCCGGCTGTTGTTTCCCTGGGCAATCCTGCCCCGGCGTTGGCGCTCGGTGCTGTTTCAGCACAACGTACAGGTGCCCACTAAAACCGTCTGTTCAACCGTCATCTCCGAAGCCTTTGGCAGTGTCAGTTTCCCGATTTTGCCCGTCGTTAAGCTGGATGATAGCGCCGGCATACGCCTGTTTCGTCGCGATCCGCGGCTGGCAGTACCCGCCGATTTTGACTACTCACCCTATTTTGACATCATCAAATACCCACTGGTGCCCATCGACGAAAGCGGCTTCTATCGCAGCCTGCCGTGGAGCGAGCCGAGTGAACCGGCAGAGGAGGAAGAGGGCGCTTCGAACGATGATGAGCCCATCACCGATACCGAGACCCCTTCCGATACCGAAACTGATACCGATCCCGACATCCCCACCGAGAAGAAAACAGCGTCAGGAGTAGACGAATGATTGACCTCTATATATGGCCCACGCCCAACGCATTTAAAGTCACCATCCTGCTCGAAGAGCTGGAGATGGCCTACCAGACCCACGTGGTGAATATCGCCGAGGGTGATCAGTTCAAGCCCGAATTTCTGAAAATCAGCCCGAACAACAAAATGCCAGCCATGATCGACCAGGAAGGCCCCGGCGGAGTACCGATTTCACTGTTTGAAAGCGGTGCCATCCTCATCTATCTGGCTGAAAAGTGCGGCCGCTTTCTGCCCACCGAACCGCGCGGACGCTACAACGTCATGCAGTGGCTGATGTTTCAGATGGCCAGCGTTGGACCCATGTTTGGCCAGGCCCACCATTTTCGTGACTACGCCCCAGAGGCCATCGATTACGCCATCGACCGCTACACCAACGAGGCCGGCCGTATTTATCAGGTACTCGACAAACAGCTAGAAGGCCGAGATTTCGTTTGCGATCAATACTCTATCGCCGACATGGCCATCCTGCCCTGGACCCTGCATTATGAGCGACAGGGTCACGACATTGATTCCACCCCCAACGTCGCCAACTGGATCACCCGCCTTAAATCGCGACCAGCGGTTGCCCGAGGACTGGAAGTCATGGCCGACCTACGACCAGCCAAACCCGGCCCGCAAAATGAACAGCAGCGAGAAATTCTGTTCGGCAAAAAACAGTTTGAGAAACACTAGAACCGATAAATTCTTATGTAACGGAGGAGAGAACCATGGCCAACCTGACCGCACTGCCCGAACCGGCTGATCTAGTCGATCTGTTTCAGCTTTATCCGGAGACTGCCCAGTTAGCCCTGCCGCTAGCGCAACATATATTGCGTGGCGACTCTCCACTCTCCGTCATGCAGCGAGAGCTTATTTTTGCTTTTGGCTCCGGCCTCAACGCCTGCCATTATTGCCACGGCGCCCACACAGCCGCCGCCGAAGCACTCGGCCTGGACGTAAATCTCATGGCCAGCCTGCTCGAAGACATCGACGCAACCCCCTTCGATGAAGCCTTCAAGCCGATACTGAAATACGTCAAAAAACTCACCGAAACCCCCAGCAAAATAACCCGCGCCGACGCCGACGCAGTCCGCGCAGCAGGCTGGAGCGACGACGCTCTGCACAGCGCCATCAGCGTCTGCGCACTCAATAACTTCTTCAACCGCTGGGTAGATGGCAGCGGCGTGGACGGCAGTGATGCCTACGTGGCAAGCCGCGGTGAGTTCCTGGCCGAGAACGGGTACTTGCCGAATAATGCTGAGCGGGATTGATTCGAGCGCCAGAGGAAAGGGTTGTGCCGGGTGAGTTACTCAGTCCACCGTCTATCACCGAATCAAAGCCGCGACGGGGTAAGGAATTTGCTATAAAACCAACTCAATACATTGAATTACAAGGGTTTTTAATTTTACCACTCATTAATGACGCTAGATTAGACTGCAGTAGGCTAGTGCCAAACAATCCTGCACCGCAGTAGTTAACTGTTAGCTCTAGAGGTGAACCACAATGCTGTCCGGGAGGTAAGATAGGCCCATGAAAACTGTTGATCTATTTTCTGGACCTGGGGGCTTGTCAATTGGACTACGTCGCGCAGGCTTTGACGTAACAGCGTGTGTTGAGTTTAAGCGAGATGCGATCGCAACCTATGCGCGTCACCACTCCGAAGCAACGCACTACAACAATGACGTACGTGAAATCGACTTCACACAGTACCGTGGAAGTGTCGATTTCGTTGCCGGTGGCCCACCTTGCCAGCCTTTCTCAATCGGAGGGCTGAGAAAAACGAGTGAGGATTCTCGGGACATGCTTCCCGAGTACTTACGTTGCCTTTCTGAGATCAAGCCATCGGCCTTTCTCATGGAAAACGTCCCAGGACTTGCGCAGAAGCGAGCCCGACCGTATTTCGATTCCCTGTTGGCCCGTATGTCTGGGCTTGGTTATAAGCTCAATTGGGCAGTTCTTAGCTCTGCCGATTATGGGGTGCCACAAAAACGCCGCCGCCTATTTATTCTAGGCAGCAAAACGACGCAATTGCGTTTCCCTGCACCTACACACGGCCCAGGAACCGAAAGGGATCATCTATCAGCATTAACGGTGCTTGGTCCTGAGTCCATCGGAGAAGCTCCGAACTCGCCGGTGAAGTATGCGAAATACCCCGACCTACGCCCAAGCCCATACGCGGGGCACATTTACAACGGTGGAGGGCGTCCGCTTGACCCCAATGGCCCTTGTCATACGATATTGGCGTCCTCCGGCGGCTACAAGACCCATTGGATCGACCGCGAGGGAATCGCACCAAAGTACCACGCACACTTAAAGTCTGGTGGCGAGCCTTGGGAGGGCGAGGTTCCCGGTGCGAAACGCCTCAGCGTAGAAGAGTGCGCAATTATTCAAACGTTTCCCAGAGACCTCGAGTTCGCTGGTTCGCGATCCTCTCAGTACACGCAGGTAGGGGACGCTGTGCCTCCCGATTTTGCATTTGTCCTAGCTAGATCAATCTATTTTCAACTCAATGGCGGGGTTCGATCCGAATCATTTCCTGTTCTTGAGCCTGATATTGAAATGATTCAATGCGATCTCGCCCTATGAGGAATGTTCATGTTCAGGAAGCGGTCGAGCTGCTGATTGAGCACGTCGACTTACTTTCGGAAGGTTCGTCTCTTGGCAAGCCCACGCCTCGGGCATTGAAGCAGATCTTCGATGAGCACATTGAAGGGCATGGAGGCAGTGTAATACTCGCCTGCGCGTTCCTTGCAGCCTATTCACTGGCGGACTCTGAGTGGGACTATGACTCCGTGCCAACGGGGATACGCGGAAAATACGGTGACAAATTACTTGCTGGCTCTCTCACATTTCGCCATGTGACCCTCCACAAAAGCATTACGGCTTTTGGAGAGAATTTAGGCTGGAAGGGAAATGTAAGAAGTTTTCGCCTTTTATCTGATGCGCGATTCTCGGGCTTTCTCGAAAGCATCAAGAAATTGAGCCTGGAAAAGCGCCGAAGCCTCGTTCACCACATTGCTTGGCGCCTTCACGAATCTCGTGTAGTTCCCAAGGCGCTGCCTAAACTGCCAAACAACTACCTTACCTATGCCAGAAGTCTCGCTCTGTGCGAGACATTGTTGGCCATCCCGTCAGAGGGCCACATTCAGCAATTTCTTGTCGCCGCTTTTCTTGAGGTACATCGGCGCCGGTTGGGAAATCGAGTAGTAACTCACCACCCCCATGCATCAGATAAATTTGACAGTACAACCGGAGATATTGAGGAGTTCAGAGATTATGAACTCGTCGCTGCGTACGAAGTTACCGTTCGCGATGATTGGAAGAATAGGCTTGCTGATTTCGGCTCGAAAGTCGCTGATGCCAAGCTGCCGAAGTACATCATTTTCGCATCCAACGTCCGAAGTGACCCCGAATTGTTCCCCGCATCAAATCTCGTCGATTTCGTTGAACGACTTCATTTCGATTTGGCCATCGTTGATTTGTCGGATTTCTTCTCTGTGTTTTGTGCGGAACTTCAGCGCGAGGAAATTGAACAGGTCATTAATCGGACATACGAATTTTTGTGCGAGCCCCGGTTGTGTGGAAGGGCGGATTTCATAGCCAAGTTTCGCGATGCAACCGATCGATGGCTTGAAAGCTAACAAATTGTTGCACCAAGCAAACATGACGGCCAAGACGGGATCTGACTCCGGGGCTTTCTGCATCATTTGAGAACGAAGACCTAATACCCGATGACTAATCTGACCATAGCCATGGTAGGTTCCGGCGGCACCGGCGTGGTGACTGCAGGGGAGATACTGCTCCGGGCGGCGGCAAAGCAGGGTTTATACGGCGTGTTGCGTAAGACCTTTGGGCCGCAAATACGCGGGGGCGAATCAGCCGCTATTGTCCGTCTGGGCTCCGAAGTCGTCACTAACCTCAGCGGCAGAATAGACTTGTTACTGGTGCTGGACTGGAGCAACTTTCAGCGTTTTGCCGATGAGATTCCGGTTACTGAATCAACGATTTTAATTGCGGATAAAGCCGCAGGAGAATATCCGGCCAACTTGCCTCAACCGCAACAAACGCTCACTCTGGATTTTCTCGGCCTGGCTAAAACCCTGGGATCAGGCCACAGCAATCTTGCCTTGTTGGGTTATGTCACTGGCTGGCTCGGCTGCACGCCAGAGATCACAGAACTGGCCATACGTCACCGTTTACAAAAGCATCCGCAAGAGACCATCGAGCTGGCAATAGCGGTGGCCCTGGGGGGCACGCAATTGCAACTTGAACAGCCCATACCGCTTAAGCCTGTTTTACCGCTGCCCACTCACTCTACCGGCCAAAAAAATGCCCAAAACTTGTGGGTAGCTAATGGCAACCAGTTAACCGGCCTGGGCGCGTTAGAGGCCGGCATTCGTTTTGTTGCGGCCTATCCCATTACTCCGGCCTCGGACGTGCTGGAATGGATAGCTGGGGAGATTGAATCGGTCGGCGGCCACCTGGTGCAGGCCGAAGACGAGTTAGCGGCGGTGAATATGGCGATTGGCGCGGGCTTTGGTGGTGTGCCGGCGATGACCGCTACTTCCGGGCCGGGCATGGCGCTGATGAGCGAAGCGATGGGCCTGGCGGTAGCCAGTGAGACGCCTCTGGTGGTGGTGGATGTTATGCGGGGCGGGCCGTCCACGGGTATTCCCACCAAGAGCGAGCAGAGTGACTTTAACCTGGCGGTTTATGGTTTACATGGTGATGCGCCACACGTGGTGTTGAGCGCATTGTCGATCAGCGATTGTCATTTTACGGCGGGCTGGGCGGCCGAAATTGCCAGCGAGCGGCAAAGCCTGGTTATTGTGTTGTCGGATCAATTTCTTGGCCAGTCCTCCCAAATTATGCCGCCGGCGGCGAGCACGGGTTTCAGCGCAAACACGGAGCAGGCCATACTGGCTCAAGGTGAGGCGGGAGAAGCAGCGCCCTATTTTCGCTACCTCGACACCGATTCAGGCATATCGCCCATTGCCCTGCCCGGACAGCCCGATGGGATGTTTACGGCTGATGGCCTAGAGCACAATGCGGCGGCAATTCCCTCGCCCAAAGCGGCGGATCACCAACAACAGCTGGCCAAACGCCTGCGCAAACTGGACAGTTTGGTGGAGTCCCCGCACTGGGCCGAAGTACATGGCCAGGGCTCCCTACTGTTAATTTGTTGGGGGTCGTTGTATCAGGTCTCGTTAGAGGCCCAGACCCGACTGCGGGCAAAAGGCATCGACATCACTGTGATGGGCATTCGTCTGCTTGCGCCTTTACCCCTGGAGAAAATTAAACAGGCCATGGGACAGGCCAGGCAAACGCTGGTGATAGAGCAAAACCAGCAAGGGCAGTTTGCTCATTATTTAAGATCTTTCGATTGGCAGGGTTTGGGCCCTGATCAGCTATCTTTCCACCAGTACTGTCGCCCCGGCCCGGCTCTGTTTAGCCCGGTTGAAATTGTCGGCCAGGTAGAGAAGCTTATCGATAAAGGCATGAGTTCATGTTGAGCGCTAAACAATACAAATCTGGCGTCAAGCCAATCTGGTGCCCCGGTTGCGGACACTTCGCCGTACTCAATGCCATTACCAAGGCTTTTGCCGCGCTCGAACAGGCGCCCGAAGATGCGGTGCTGGTTTCAGGTATTGGCTGCTCGTCGCGGCTACCCGCTTACATCAACAGCTATGGATTTCACGGCGTTCACGGTCGGGCATTACCGGTGGCAGCAGGCTTAAAGGTAGCCCGCCCGGATCTAAACGTTATCGCCATGGGCGGTGATGGCGATGGCTTTTCTATTGGCGGTAACCATTTCCTCCATGCCTGTCGGCGCAACGTCGATATTGTCTACATTGTTATGGATAACGAGGTGTACGGCATGACCAAAGGCCAGGCTTCGCCGACCACGCCAGCGCGTTGGGAGCACAGCAAACTCACGCCTCACGGCCCCGAAGTCAGACCCTTTCAACCTTGCGCCATCGCTTTAGCCTCCGGTGCCAGTTTTATTGCCCGTGGCTATTCCGGTGATCCTAACGGTTTGGCGCATATGTTATTTGAAGCCGTACAACACCCGGGGTTTGCCTTTATCCAGGTCTTGAGTCAGTGCCCGACCTTTTGTCCCGAACAAAAGCAGTGGAAAGAAACGGTTCACCTTGAAGAGGTGTGCACCGATGATCCGGTAAAAGCCGCCGCTTTTTTACACGGTGATGATGGCCTGTCAAAAGGTATTTTTTATCGCCAGCCAAGGCCAACATGGCCGGTCGAACACCCAGACACGCAGCCGACTAATCTACGCAAGAGCTTTGAAATATGAGCGCGGGTGCCGATAAAAAAGACTCGCCGCTTTGGCAGGACAGGGCTTTATTTCTCGCCCACTGTGTTGCCCTCGAACAGGAAGCGGCCGACCGCATGCATGAACTGGCTGAAACCATGGCCGTGCACAACAATCCAGCTTTACATGAATTACTAAGCTCACTGGCGGCCCACAGCGATAGCCATGCGCTTGATATGAAGGCCATATGCAAGAACGAAACCTTGCCACGCTTTAAGGCATGGGAATATGCGTGGCCCGACGATGAGTCCCCTGAAATATTCCACTACTCAAGCGTGCACTATCTGATGAGTGCCGAGGACGCCCTGCAGAGCGCCCTTGAAGTCGAGCAAAGAGCGGAAGCCTTTTACCGAGATATTGCCGACAACGCCACCAACCCAGCGATCAAACAACTGGCCGAACAGTTCGCAACAGAAGAGCGGGAACACGCGAATTCGATAGCCAACCGCCTCAGTGCGTTAAAAGCAGGGTCTCAAAAAGATTCATCTAAAGACCCAGACCAAACGGATTTCGACCCACCCCATACACCGGAATAACGCTGCTTTTGAGGCAGTCGGTTTTTTGGACGATAACTACAGGGTCATAAAAAATCAATCAGGCGACGGCTGATTGAGGCGATAGAGGGCTATGCACTACGAGGAACCGAAACAAAACGACTCTTTCGAGTTGCCGGAAGAATGGATCGCCGAAGCCGGACTGAAATCCTTCAAACCAGAAAGCGAATCCTTTGATGTGGAACCAAACAAAAACTACCCTGTAACCGAAGTGCTAATTAGCGATGTACTAGCGCCAAAAAGAAACCCCGGTGTTAAAGGTCTCGACCATGCGCGTTCGGTCTCAATTCTGAAGGCATTTCAAGAACGAAAGCCATTACCCGCTATAGAGGTCGAAGAACTACCAGGCAATAATCAACGCCGTTACCGCGTGAGAGACGGGTTCCATCGATATTATATTTCGATCGCTATGGGCTTTCCGAAGCTGTCAGTTTCGGTCCGACCGCATTTTGATATTAGAGATTGTTAGCAAGTGAATTGAGGAGTCTCCAGTGGCAACCTATGCGCAAATTCAAGAAGACGTAAAAGCCCGTTATGGAAAATCGATAAAGACCTGTTGGATAGCTCACGTAAAAGAGCTGAATGGTCTGAAACCTAGGAAAGCGCCGAACCGAATATCCTCGCAGAAACGCGCGATTCCTTGCCCACCAGATGTCCGGCCGATCATTGAGGATTCAATGAGACGGTTTAAGATGCTTCCCTGAAAGGCAGCTGCGCAATTGGGAGCAGACCACAGCTTTAAGCCCTCAGCGGAATCAGGGCCGCGAAGCTGTTTCAACAGCAGCCAGCGAAACTAAGCTCTGATCAGGAACTCAGCTCCCGCGTATAGGCCAGAACCTGCTGAATATCGTACTCCTCTTCGACCTCGGTTTGCGGATTCCAGATGCTGCGACCGGGGCGCTCCACCAGGTCACCGCCATAAACGTGCAGCGCGGCGTTGAATTCACCCAGCGGGTTATGGATGGCGTGAATCAGGTCATCGGGCATCACATAAACATCCGCCTTCCGCAGGATTTTGGTCTCCTGCTGCTCCAGGCCGTTGGCGCCGCGCTTGTAGAGAAAATTATCTTCCTGCCCCGCGTAGACGCCAATCACTCCCCACATGCAGTGGTTGTGAATCGGGCTGGTTGAACCCGGTGCGGTGGACATATTGGCCACGGTCAGCTCGGGGGAACGGAAAAGGGGCTGAAATACGGCATCAGCACCACCGCCGAGCGCCTCGGCAACGCCCTCGACATCGGCCATGGCCTCACGCAGCAGCCGCTCAACCACCCGTTTTGGCTCAGGCGCCGACAGCGCGGCCTGACATTCGGTGACAAACAGATCAACATCAAACATTTAAAAACCCTCCCTATATTCAATTCGTATCCACGGCTAACATGGTACGCTCCAACCGCCTTCACCACACGGTATTAAACTATAAGGAATCGCTGAAGACTGCGGAATTTGTAACTGCCCCTCTCAGGGCATCCATCTTCTGTATCCAGTGTTTTTTCAGCGTTACCTTAACCAGTCTCGCTTCCGTCGGATCATTCCGAAAACGTCCGGGTGCTGGATCGGCGTATCGGAACAACCCTCTTAACTTTATTCCTGTTTATGGAGAATTTGATGCAACCAAGAATGATGTTTGCTGCAACCCTTTTAACCGCTTTTTCCTGTTCTGCCAGTTTCGCAGCCGGTGCAGACATTGATCTCAGCAGCGAACGTGCCCAGTTCAGCTATGCCATCGGCCAGCGCATTGCCAACGGCCTGATCCGCGACCAGCTCGACCTGGATATGGGCGTCGTTGCGACGGCGCTGCGCGATGCCGCCGCCGGCACTGCACAACTGCCAATCGAACAGCAGATGAGCGCCATGCAACGTTATCGCGATAAGCAGCTTAACCAGACTAACCAGGCGGCGATCAAAAACGAAAAGGCTGGCCAGGATTATCTGGCTAAAAACCGCGTCACCGAAGGGGTCACGGAAACCTCATCCGGACTGCAATATTCGGTGGTCACTTCAGTCAAAGAGGGTGCTCACCCCACCGATGTGGCGGATGTCACTGTCCACTACCGGGGAACCCTGATCGACGGCACCCAGTTTGATAGCTCCTATGATCGCGGCGAACCCGCCACCTTTAACGTAGCGCAGGTGATCCCGGGCTGGCAGGAAGCGCTGCAGCTGATGAAGCCGGGCGAAACCTTCCGCCTGACCATTCCGGCCGCACTCGCCTACGGCGAAAACGCGCCGCCTTCCATCGGCCCAAACCAGGTGCTGCTGTTTGATGTCGAATTGATCAGCATTAACTAGAGACATTATTAACACCTCCCTAAATGGCACCGAAGAAGAAACCATCCACTTCCGGGAAAAAACCGGCTCAACGCCGCAAACCATCTGCCCCGCGAGCCAGCCGCCAACGGCCTAAACGCCGCTGGCGGCTGGCGATGGTCGTCACCCTGCTTGCACTGATTGTTACGGGTGGGGTTTATGTTGCCTACCTGGACCTGATCGTTCAGCACAAGTTCGCCGGCAAGCGCTGGGCCCTGCCGGCCCGGGTTTTTGCACGGCCGGTGGAGCTTTACACCGGGGCCACCATTAGCCGTGATCAGTTAATGGCAGAACTCAAACGTCAGGGTTATCGACGTACTGATGGTGCCGCCGAACCTGGCAGCTACGCCGCTTCCAGCCACCGCGTTCAGCTCTACAGCCGCGGCTTTGATTTCCCGGATCTGCCCGAACTACCGCGCCAGGCAATGATCACCTTCAACGCCACGCAGATCGAGAACATCACCCTCATCGCCGACGGTACACCCATCGATCTGCTACGACTGGAACCCCTGCTGATTGGCAGTTTCTACCCAAGCAGTAACGAAGACCGGCTGCTCGTCCCGCTGGACAAAGTTCCCCAACCCCTGATCAGCGCCCTGATCGCCATTGAAGACCGACAATTTTACGAACACCACGGGGTGTCGCCACGCGCCATCGGCCGCGCCCTCTGGGCGGATATTAAAGCCGGTAAGGCGGTGCAGGGAGGTAGCACCCTGACTCAGCAACTGGTGAAAAATTTCTACCTGTCGCCCCGGCGTTCGCTGGTCCGCAAGGCGAACGAGGCGGTGATGGCCCTGCTGCTGGAACTTCACTACAGCAAAGACGAGATTCTGGAGGCCTACCTCAACGAAGTTTTTCTTGGACAGGCCGGACGCCGCGCGATTCACGGCTTCGCCCAGGGCAGCCAGCTATTTTTTGGCCGCCCGCTCGCAGAGTTGAGTATCGACCAGCTCGCGCTGCTGGCCGGCATGGTCAAGGCGCCCACTCTCTATCACCCGCGTCGCCATCCGCAGCGGGCGTTGGAGCGTCGTAACCTGGTATTAACGGTGCTGGCACAGCAGGGCGACATATCGGCAGAGCAGAGCAAGGCGCTCCAGGCCAAACCCCTCGGTGTGGTCAAACAGTCGGCCGTGGGCCTCTCCCGCTACCCCGCATTTCTGGACCTGGTTCGCCGCCAGCTCCGCCGCGATTACCCCGACGAAGTGCTGCTCTCCGAGGGGTTAAGTATTTATTCCACCCTCGATTCATCGGTACAGGAAATTGCCGAGCAGGGATTGCAGCGCCGCCTGCAGCAGCTTGCCGACCGCACCGATGCCGGGGATCAGCTGCAGGGAGCCATGGTGATATCCGCCGTGGCCAGCAGCGAAGTACTGGCCGTGGTGGGTGGCCGCTCGCCGCGCGAGGACGGCTTTAATCGGGCACTGGACGCACTGCGCTCCATCGGTTCGCTGGTCAAACCGGCGGTCTATCTGACCGCGCTGGCGCAGCCCGAACGGTTTCATCTGGATTCAATCCTGCTGGACGAGCCGCTGTCGCTGGAACGGATCGGCGAAGAGCCCTGGCAGCCGCAAAACTACGGCGGCGAGTTTCTCGGCGAAGTACCGCTGCTCGACGGCTTACTGCATTCCATGAACGTGCCCACGGTTAAGCTGGGGCTTGAGCTGGGCGTACCGGCCGTTGTGGAAACCCTGGAACAGCTGGGCCTGAACCGCCCCGTTAACCAGCAGCCTGCGCTACTACTGGGCGCTATCGGCATGACTCCACTGGAGGCGAACCAGCTCTACCTGACCCTTGCCGCCGGCGGGTTTTACACACCTCAGCGGGCGATTCTGTCGGTGGCCGATCGCGACGGGAAAACACTCAACCGCTATCCCTTGCGGCTGGAACAGACCCTCGACCCCCGCGCGGTAAAACTGCTGCAACTCGCTCTACAGGAGGTCGCCCGTCGTGGCACCGCCAGAAGCCTGCAATGGCTGCTGGATAGCAATCTCAATTTGGCGGCTAAAACCGGCACCACCGATGACGAACGAGACAGCTGGCTGGCGGGTTTCAGTGGCAACCTGGCGGCGGTGGTCTGGGTGGGCCGTGATGATAATCAGCCAACCGGGCTACAGGGGGCCACCGGCGCATTACCGGTATGGGCGGACGTGATGGCCAAATTACCCCTGATCGCTAACTCACCCTCGACCGATGATCAGATCACCTGGCTACAGAGCGGCGCCGGCCGAGCGGCCATTACTGCACCGGTGGGGGTGGACTGTCCCGGTGGTTATGGAATACCGGTCATGGCAGAATTCACGCCCGCCGGCGCCCGGCCCTGTGCAACCAGCGACGGTACGGATACCGAACTTAATCGCCACCCGGACATCAATAAACCCCTTAAATGGCTATTCAACAAAATTCCCTGGCCCTACAACTGATCCGCCCTGGCCTGGTTTTACTGACCGCCCTGATCGTCACCAGTTGCGGGGTGGATTACTCACCCGCTGGTTTTCCGGATGATGGGCGGATACAGACCCCGTTGCCACCGTTTGAACCGGCACCAGGGGAACCGGCCCATGCCCCGACAACCTTGCCGGAACCGGCTACTGCTCCGGCTCCACCGCCGGTGGTTGCGACACCGCCGGCGAGTACGCTGTTACTGGCCAGCGCCCGTGAACAGATGCAGGCCGGCAATAATCAGCGCGCCGCCGCCACCCTGGAACGGGCACTCAGAATTGCCCCGAACGACCCCTATCTGTGGCACGAACTGGCGCAGGTTCGACTGGCTACCGGTGAGTGGCAACAGGCGATTCAGCTGGCCAACAAGTCGCGGGTACTGGCCGGTAGCGATGCGGAGCTACGAAGAAAAAATAGCGACATTATTGCTACCGCCAGTGACCGGCTGCAGGCGAACTAGGCGGGTAGATTCAACGCCGAAATAAAATTGCGCAGCTCCTGCCGGGCTGCCAGATGCGAGGTCGTCATTTTCGGTACGGTGACCCCCGCTAACGGCGAGCCACCCAGATCAAGCAGGGTCAGACCACTGGGAAATAGCTCGCGGTAGATCACCCGCTCCGCTAGCCCCGGCACATACCGACAAGCTACCCGGCCCTGCAGATTCTCCAGCGCCTCGTTCACGCGCCGTTTGTTCCGCGCATCCAGCATGGTCAGGCGGTTACGGGCAACCACCCAGTCCAGCGCTGGCAATTTAGCCAGCGCCCGCTGCTGGCGCGCCTGCCAGATGGTATCGGCAAAAAAACTCAGCTGCTTCACCTGATGCGCTTCCGGCTCTACCTGCCCCAGCAGATCAAGATCCACAAAACTGTCGTTCAGCGGGGTCACCAGGGTATTGGCAAGTGCCATCGCCAGTCGACTGCGGGGGGAGTCACTGCCGGGACAATCAATAATGACGTAGGCGTGATTTGCGGTTAACCCCTGCACCAGCTGCCGAAGCTGCTCGCACTCCTGCTCAGCCGCCGCTGACCGGCTGTCGAGTTCGGACAGGGGTGGCACCACGACCTCGACACCCGCTAGCTGCGGGTGATGCTGTTGACGATTTTCCAGATAACGACTCAGCGTCCGCTGGCGACTATCCAGGTCGATGGCGGCAACCGCATGCCCCTGATTGCGCAGCGAAACCAGCAGGTGCACCGCCAGGGTGGATTTGCCGGTGCCACCTTTTTCATTAACAAAGGTGATGCAGTGTCCCGTCGGGGGGGCGTTGGTCATCTCACCCTCTGCCTGCTGGTAGGTGCATTCGCCCCCGCGTGCCCATTACCCGGGGAAGGTTGGCAATCCGGCACCGGCCATGGCCCGCATCACCCGCACCACCTGGCAACTGTAGCCAAATTCGTTGTCGTACCAGACATAAACCACGCAGTGCTTGCCGTTGGCGATGGTTGCGGTGGAATCCACAATGCCCGCATGGCGCGTGCCCACCAGATCGCTGGATACCAGCTCGGTGCTGGTCATGTAGTCAATCTGATCCGCCAGTTGCGGCGACATGGCGGCTGACCGTAATACCTGGTTGAGCCCTTCCTTGTCGGTTGGGTTTTTGAGGGTCAAATTCATAATCGCCATGGAGACGTTTGGCGTCGGCACGCGAATGGCATTGCCGGTGAGCTTGCCGGCGAGCACTGGCAGGGCTTTGGCAACGGCATTGGCAGCACCGGTTTCGGTCAGCACCATATTTAACGGTGCACTGCGGCCGCGTCGGTCCGCCTCATGATAGTTATCGATCAGGTGTTGATCGTTGGTGTAGGAGTGGACGGTCTCGATATGGCCCACTTCGATGCCGTATTCGTCGTTGATGACTTTAAGCACCGGGGTAATTGCATTGGTGGTGCAACTCGCCGCTGAAAGAATTTTTTCGTCGCCGATGTCGTGGCTATTCACTCCGTAGACGATGTTTTTCATATCGCCTTTGCCCGGTGCCGTTAGCAGCACCCGACCGGCACCCGCTTCCAGATGCTGGCTTAACGCCTCCGGATCACGGTAAATACCGGTGTTATCAACCACCAGCGGGTCGGTAATACCCCACTCGGCATAATCAATGTCGGCAGGTGTTTGCGCGTAGAGCAGGGCAATAATATTGCCGTTGGCAATAATGGAATTACTTTCGTGGTCAACGGAAATGGTGCCTTTGAACGGCCCGTGCACGGAATCCCGCCGCAGCAGACTGGCCCGTTTTTCGAGATCACTACCGCCGTTCCGGGGTTTACGCACCACGATCGCCCGCAGCCGCAGCTGCTCGCCGCTGCCAATTCCCAGCACCAGCTCTCGGGCCAGCAGCCGACCAATACGACCAAAACCGTAGAGCACCACGTCACGGGGCTCACGCAGCGGCTGACTGCGCAAACTTTCGTGGCCCGCTAACTGGGCGGCGACGTAGGCCTCCGGGGTTTCCGTTTTACCCGACTCAAGATAAGCGACGGTGAGTTTACCCAGGTCAATTCGAGCCGCACTGGGCTCCAGTTCAACCAGCGCCTGCAGCACCGGAAAACTGTCGTGGGTCGTGATAATGGTGTCCTCGTGCTGACGCACGTAACGGTGTGCCTTGAGCAGGTCCGCTGCCGATACTTCGTTAATGGAACGACCGTAAATGGTCAGTGATACCCCATGCACTCGCAGCAGGTGGCCAATGATCGGCAACATACGCTCAGCCGCTGCCTGGCGCTGCTGGAAATCATGAAGAAACTGATCCTGATGTACTCGGTTAATCGGGGTCACGGTAATCTGATCCTGCGGTCTGATTTAAGGTATTCAGCCTCAGCGCAATGCACTAAAAAAAACAATCAGAAACGGCCTCTATACCTGATAGATGGATTAAAAATCGCGCGGATTGTAGCTCAGCAGGGGCCGAGAGCGTTAACCCCGCTGGCGGACTGCCCGGGTGGCCACCCCCTGGACCACGTAGCTGGCCACGCGCAAACCCATTTGCGGGTGGTATCCCTGCTCATTCATGGCCACCTCTAGCCCCTGAGCTGCCAGCAATTTATCGGTGGCCCGATTCAGGTGGCAACCGCAGGCAATTTTTCGCCACAGTGGATCAACCCGGTCCTGCCAGCGGGCCACTCCCGCATCCGGCGAGCGCACGTGTTCGAAAAAATGGATTTCGCCGCCGGGTTTCAGTACTCGTACTGCCTCAGCCACTGCCCGCTCGGCGTCGGGAATCGTGCAGAGCACCAGAAACATCAGCACCTGATCAAAACACTGGTCGGCAAATGGCAATGCCTCGGCACTGGCCTGCTGCAGCGAAATATCAGCCAGCGATACCTGGTTACGAGTCAGGGTATCGATACGCCGCTGCGCTTTGGCGAGCATTGCGGCCCCCGGCTCAATGCCCACCACTTCGGCCTCGACCGGGTAATGAGGCAGGTTGGCACCGGTGCCGACCCCAACCTCCAGCACCTTGCCGCGCAACTGGCTGACTAGCCGCCGGCGATCCTCCTCCAGCTTGCGCAGGCCAACGTCCAGAATCACGGGGAAAATTTTATCCTCGTAAAACCCGCTCAACGGCGACTACCTGACTGTAAGGGGACCTTTCCCTGCTGACTAAACGCCAGGCGACGCCTGAACCCCTTGTTTAGATGCAGATGGCCACTGAGCGCATAGCTCAACGCATCGGGCGGCTGCTGTAGCCAGTCGAATAGCTGCCGGGCCAAACTCAGCCCGTTGACCGTGACTTCCACCTCGGCAGTGGCCCGCCCCAGTGGCTGCAGACTAATGCTGGTGGCGCTAACCCCGCTGGCAAACCGCCTGCCATCCACCTCAAGATCAAAATCCAGCCCCTGAATGGACAGGGCCCGGTTATTGCGATTCTGCAACTCCAGCGTCACCTTAAACCGTGGCACCAGCCCCTGGCTCGGTAACGGCTGCAGATTGGCAACGGTGACCACCGGCGGTTGTTGATCACCGGTCAGGGTGGCGCAACCACTCAACAAAGCGGCCATCAACACCAGAGCCGACCCATACCATTTGTTACCCATCGGGCGCCTTATCATTAACATCACCTGAATTATTGAGTTCGTTCCACAAGCCCCAGATATCGACGGTATCTGTCATCGGCACCGGGGGGTTACCGGCTAAAGCCGCTTGAAGCCGCTAACTTAATATCATCAACCCTCGCTCCAAACCGCACCGACGATTAGAATCACCCACCAACCCATTTAATAAAGGACTCAATCTGTTGTCAGGAAAAGTAGGCTTCGTCAGCCTCGGTTGCCCCAAAGCACTGGTGGATTCGGAACGCATTATCACCCAGCTGCGCCGCGATGGTTACCAGACCGCCAATGACTACGACAACGCCGACCTGGTGGTGGTCAACACCTGTGGATTTATCGACGAAGCCAAAGCCGAATCCCTGCAGGCGATTGGCGAGGCCATTAACGAAAACGGCCGGGTGATTGTCACCGGTTGCCTCGGAGAAGATGCGGAGCTTATTCAGCAGACCCACCCGCAGGTGCTGGCCGTTACCGGGGCCCACGCGCTGGAGGCGGTGGTCGGCGAAGTCCACCGCGCGCTACCACGGGATTTGAGCCACGATCCACTCATCGACCTGCTGCCACCTCAGGGCATTAAACTCACCCCGCCGCACTACGCCTATCTGAAAATATCCGAAGGCTGTAACCACAAATGCAGCTTCTGCATTATCCCCAGCATGCGCGGCAAGCTGGTGAGCCGTCCGGCTAACGATGTTCTCGACGAAGCTCAGCGGCTCGTCGACAACGGCGTGAAAGAGCTACTCATTGTCTCCCAGGACACCAGCGCCTACGGGGTCGATCGCAAGTATCGCACCGAGTTCTGGAACGGCCGGCCGGTAAAAACCCGGCTCACCGAGCTTGCCGATGCCCTCGGGGAACTCGATGCCTGGATACGCCCGCACTACATCTACCCCTACCCCCACGTCGACGAACTCATGCCGTTGATGGCCGAAGGTAAAATCCTGCCCTATCTGGACGTCCCCTTTCAGCACGGCGATCCGGCGGTACTCAAGCGCATGCGCCGCCCTGGCTCCATCGACAACACCCTTGAGCAGATACAGCGCTGGCGCCAGCAGGTACCCAACCTGACCCTGCGCAGCACCTTCATCGTTGGTTTTCCCGGCGAGACCGAGGCAGAATTTGAGCAGTTGCTGGAATTTATCCAGACCGCCCAGATCGACCGAGCCGGTTGCTTTAAATACTCACCGGTGGAAGGTGCTGCCGCGAATGAGCTGGCTGCGCCGGTCGATGAAGCCATCAAAGAAGAGCGCCTGGAACGATTCATGGCCCTCCAGGGTGAGATCAGCGCCGCCAAATTGCAGGCCAAAGTCGGCACCACGCAATCGGTCATCATCGACGAGGTCGTCAGCGAAGGCGCAGTAGGTCGTACCGCCGGCGATGCGCCCGAAATCGACGGCCAGATATTTCTCGACCTGGAAGAGAACGTCGAACCCGGTGATCGAGTAGAGGTGGTGATAGAAGAAGCCGATGACCACGATCTCTGGGGCTATTTAGTAGACTGACACCCATCACACCAATTCTTGTCCAACTTCCTACGGGAGGAGACCCAGCCATGTTTAACCTTAGCCAGAAAGCCGCCATGCCCGACCCCGACAATGCGCTACCGGGTCGAGCTGAAAAAATGCCCGTGCCAGCCGCCCATTTCGTCAACGGCAATGCTCTGTGCCCACCCTTCCCTGAGGGGATGCAAACCGCCATCTTCGGCCTCGGCTGCTTCTGGGGGGCCGAGCGCAAATTCTGGGAACAGGCCGGTGTCTACTCCACCGCCGTCGGTTACGCCGCCGGCTACACACCCAACCCCACCTATGAAGAAGTCTGCAGCGGCCGCACCGGCCACAACGAAGCGGTGCTGGTGGTATTCGACCCGGCAGTCATCAGTTACGAGCAACTGCTCAAGGTGTTCTGGGAAGCCCACAACCCCACCCAGGGCATGCGCCAGGGCAACGATACCGGAACCCAGTACCGCTCCGGCATTTACACCACGAGCGACGACCAGCAACAGGCTGCCCAGGCATCATTACAGGCTTACCAAACCGACCTGGAAAAGGCTGGACACGGTGACATCACTACCGAGATATTGCCCGCCGGGGAGTTCTACTACGCGGAGGAGTACCACCAGCAGTACCTGGCGAAAAACCCGGCAGGTTATTGCGGACTGGGAGGGTTACGGGTGGCTTATTCGACTTAAACAGATATTCTTTATCAACCTTTTAAGTATCGCTCCGTGCACCGGCCACCACCTCGATGAACTCATTCAATGATGCACAACGTAGTAGCACTAATCCGAACAAAACCACCTAATTGCTGCCAGCCAGAACTATCTAAGAGCCCGCACGGCTCGGGAAAAATCACGAGCAAGATTGTTTGTTTATTAACAATATCACCATGGTTTTCATAAGGATGATCGAGTGAACCCTTCGACACCCGCCATTGGCTCTGGCAACTTGCCAAACAAACCGCCTACCTACCATCGACAACGATTACTGCTATTTTTTTTGGATCAAGCTGGCGGTGAGTTAACCAAATTGGACCTGCAAAAGCTCCTGTTCCTTTACACTCAAGAATCAGGCTCAGGTCACTATGCTTTTGTACCTTATCGCTTCGGGTGCTATTCGTTCTTGTTGAAGGATGACCTAGACCTGCTTGAAAAACGCGGTTGGTTGACCATCAAAGATCATCTTGTAGCTCTGTCTGCACCACTAATTAACGCGAAATGGGCAAAAAATTCGCCGACAAAGCGAACAGTCGGTCGTTGGCTAAGAAACAAATCAAGCCGCGGAGACGAACTCATTAAAGAAGTTTATCTCCGCTTTCCCTGGTATGCGACACGGAGCGAGCTAAAAAAACGACTACTGAACAAAGATGAGTTAGCCAAGGTAACCGATGCTCAGACGCAGCTAGACGACCAACAAACGCTATTCACGCTTGGTTATGAAGGCATTCAATTTGAGGAATATTTAAACCGGCTACTGGTTAACAATATAAAACTGGTATGCGATGTACGACGGAACCCGTTAAGTCGGAAATTCGGCTTTTCGGGCAAAACTCTAGCAACAATTTTGCCAAAAATTGGCATTGAATATATTCACCTGGCCACGCTAGGAATTGACAGCTCGTTGCGCAAAAACCTGACCCACCCATCCGATTACCAAGCGCTGTTCACAAATTACCGTGCAACCCTGGAACAACAACAGCCCGGTGAGCTTGGCCAAATTATGGATTTACTCAACAAGCACAAGCGAGTTGCCCTAACTTGCTTTGAGCAACTCCAACAAAGCTGCCACCGCCATTGCATCACTGATTTTCTTAAGCAGCAACAGCCAATAGCAGTGATTCATCTATGAAAGAAAAAATTCTAATCACGGTCAAGACCTATCCAACTCTGTCACGTAAATATGCTGAGTTGGTCTGCACCGCTGGGGTTACTCCAATCGGTGAATGGCGGCGATTGTACCCTGTACGCTTTAGACAGCTTTACGAAGGGCAGAAATACAAAAAATATCAGTGGGTCGAAGCCGATATCGAAAAATCGACAGATGACGACCGACCAGAAAGCTACAAAATTGTTGGCGATTCGTTACTCACCATAGGAGAACCACTGCCTACCAAAAGTAACTGGCACGCGCGCCGGCTATCATTCCTGAACAAGGTTAACGTTTATGATAATTTGACAACACTCATTGACCATGCCCACTTAAACGAGGTTTCACTAGCGCTTTTTAGACCCACCAAGTTCCTTAAATTCACCTGTGAAGAGGTAGCACGGGAGTGGGACCCCACCAAACTGGAAGACTTGGAAAACCAAAAGCGCCAGTTGGATTTATTCCAGGACGAAGAGACCGTGACTAAACAATTGGAAGTCGTCAGAAAGCTTCCCTACAAATTTTCGTACCAATTTGAAGATTGCGACAGCAAACGGAGCAAACTGATGATCGAAGATTGGGAAATCGGTGCGCTTTACTGGAATTGCCTAGATAGGGCAAATGGCAATGAAGAAATTGCGATACACAACGTGCAACAAAAATACTGGACCGACTTTATCGTTAGCGGCCGCTATGACCCTGTGCTAATCCTGGGCACAACTTTGGAGCACCATCGTAAGAGGGCACCTAATCCTTTTGTGATAATTGGTCTGTTCTATCCACCAATTGAACCCCAAGGCAACTTATTTTAAAAAACCTTCCGCTCAAACTAACGATAAAATACAGTTGCCACTGAGCCCTTCACCTCCTATCCCCTCCTCATCTACCACCGAAAAACGAAACCATCTCGATCACCCGGTACTGAGTGCCAGTATTTTACTGATCTGGCACAGGGGCAGCTGGCTCTGTTCGGCCCAGATGTTGAAACCTTCCTGTACCTGCTGCTTTGCCTTTTTGCTTTTCGGTTCGCCGTCGCAAACGCCTTCGCATTTAAGCGCCTGGACAACATCTTTGGTGAACAGGAAGGTGTCCTTACCCGCCATACGCAGGAAATTGGCACCGGAACTACCGCCTAGTTGACTAAAGTTTTGCTGTAACTCAGCCCACAGTCCGACAATGTTCGACGTTGGCCAGTTGGCAATATAGTGACCAAAGCTACCCTGTTCGCGGCTTATCTCTGCAAGTTTAGCGGCGTTTTTGCGAACAGCCTGCAATTTACCCCAGTGACGAATCAGCCGCGAGTCGCCGGTAAGCTCTTCTAGTGCTTCGTCGTGCATGTTGGCGACACTAACCGGGTCGAACTGGTAGAAAACCTCCTCGAACGCCGGCCATTTGGCATCAACCATGCTGTGTTTGAGGCCCGCTCTAAAGATCCGCAGGCACATCAGGGACAGGTAACGGTCGTCACCTAGTTCCTCAAGCTGCTGATACTCCAGCGGCACAATTAACTGCTCGGCCAACTCCTCATCGCCAATGCGGGCGGAAACGTCGGCCAATATGTCGTTAAAATGACGCAATTGATCGCAAGTATGCTGCTCAGATAACTCGGGAGAAACGCTGCTGCGTGGCTTTTGGCAGGTACTGATCAAACACCATACAGATGTTGCGAATAAGTAACCGCCCGCCCGGGTGGACACGAATGGTGCGGGAATCTACCTGCAGCAGGCCGTCCCGCTGCATGGATTGCAATACCTGCAGTTCAGCGGCGAAGTAGTCAGCGAAGTTAATACCGTGACGCGACTCAACCCCGGCAAAATCGAGGCTGAAATCACAAATCAGCCGGGTAATGACATCCCGGCGCAGCAGATCATCATCGGTCAGCTCCACCCCGCGGAACACGGGTATTTTGCCGTCGGCGATGCGCTCGTGGTATTCGGGTAGGCCTTTTTCGTTCTGGCTATAACTGCGACCAACCATGCCGATACCGGTATTACCCAGGGCCACCAGATCACACTCGGAGTGGGTGCTATAGCCCTGGAAATTACGGTACAGGGTGCCGTTATCCTGGGCTCGGGCCAGCTCGTCATCTGGCCGGGCAAAATGATCCATGCCGATATACCGGTAGTTGGCTTCGGTAAGCTGCTCGGTGCTATTTTTTAAGATCGCCAGCTTTTCTGCCGCTGAAGGCAGGTCGGCGTCGTTGATCTGTTTCTGCACCTTAAAGAGCTGGGGCATGTGCGCGTAATTAAACACCGACAGTCGATCCGGACTTAGTTTAATCACTTCATCCAGCGTGGCAGCAAAACTGCCACTGGTCTGGTGTGGCAGGCCGTAGATGAGGTCGAGACTGATGGAATGAAAACCGGCGTCGCGGGCGGCGTAGAAAATCTCCTGGGTTAAATCCCAGGGCTGCAGCCGGTTAACGGCTTTCTGTACTGCCGGATCGATGTCCTGAACGCCAAAACTGATGCGGTTAAACCCCAGTTCACGCAGCTCGCCGATGCCTTTGGGGTCAATTTCACGGGGATCAATTTCGATTGAATACTCACCGCTATCGTCATCATGCAGGTTGAAATTAGCCGCCAGCCTGCTCCACAGCTCGGCTCGCTGGTCTCGATCGATGTAGGTGGGCGTGCCGCCGCCCCAGTGCAACTGGTCTACGGGGCGACTGGAATCAAAAAGCGCGCCCTGCAGTTCTATCTCTTTGAACAAATCATCGAGGTAAGGCACCGCGCGTTTGCGATTGGCGGTAATAATTTTGTTACAGGCACAGAAATAACAGACCGTATTGCAAAACGGGATGTGGACATACAGGGACAGTGGCCCGCCAGCCGTATTACTCGCCGCTACTTGTCGCCGGTAATCAGCCTCGCTAAATTCTTCGTGAAACTGCACGGCCGTCGGGTATGACGTGTAACGCGGCCCCGCGAGATCGTAACGACTAATCAGCTCCGGATCGAATATCTGATCCAGCTTCTGGTCGAGTCCATTATTGTCAGTCGAGTCATCAGTCATGGTTATTTACCGGGCCATAGAGAGGATCGCCGCTGCATTATTCGCCCTCTGCATACTTGCTAATCATTCCCTGGCAGAGCGCGCTTTCAGGGTCAGCTTCGCAGGTGGTTAAAATCATGCCACAGGCCGACTCCGCCATTTTCTGGATTCCTTCCACCATGCCCTGCATGGCATCGTTGCTGGTTTCCGTCTTCGCCTGACTTACCTGAGTCATGCAGTCATCGTAAGCCTGCTGCACCGGGTCATTGCCACAACCTGTGAGCAGGGCGACCATTACGGCGGCGGGAATCAGAATCTTAACCATTGTTGAACTCCAGAGCGTAGGGCCGGAAACCCGGGTTCGCCAGTTCTGCCATTGAAAAAACAGGGGGCGAAACCCACTATTGTGCGCCCGCCGGGCATCGGTGACCAGCACGAGCCATTAATGCTCTAAAATCTGCCACCCGCACCGCCACCAACGAAACCAATAACAGGTCCGGCGGGTCGCGTTGAAAATGTCATTAATACAGGAGGAGAACCAATGGCCGAAAGCCGGCAGGATTCGTGGTGGCAACAGGCATTAGCCGTTAAGCCAGCAATTGATTCGGTTAACGTCGACGGTAGTCGCATTGAGTATCGGCACTGGGGCGACCGCACCAAACCGGCACTCATTTTTATCCACGGGGCCGCCGCCCACGCCAACTGGTGGGACTTCATCGCACCATTTTTTACCGAACATTACTTCGTTATCGCTCCCCACCTAAGTGGCATGGGCAACAGTGATCACCGCGACGCCTATTCCAGCCCGATTTTTGCGCGGGACGTGATGGGTGTTTATGAACAGCTGAACCTGGATAACCGCACGCTGGTGGTCGGCCACAGCCTTGGCGGAGCCGTGGCCCTGACCCTGGCCGCTGAACAGGGCCAGCGACTACGGGCAGCTGTGATGATCGATAGCGCCGTCTTTCCGCCCGGTGCGGAACTGCCATTTGACCCGACCAAAGCGCCTTATCGTCCGAAGACCATCTGCGACGATTACGAAACAGCGGCGGAGCGATTTTTTTTACTGCCGCCACAACCGTGCGAACAGCCCCACCTGCTGGAACATGTCGTGCGCCACTCGATTACCGAAATGCAGGGCGGCTGGAGCTGGAAGTTTGACGACAAGCTATTTTTAAACATGACCCTCCACGACCAGAATGCCGAGCTTAAAAAGCTCGGTTGTGATCTCGCCTACATTCATGGCGAGCACAGTCTGGTCGTCTCGGATCTGGTGCTCGAACATTTACGCGATGAATTTGCCGGCAAGGTTCCCATGGTAGAAATCCCGGATGCCCACCATCACCTGCTCATTGACCAGCCTCTGGCCCTGGTCTCCACGCTGCGGGCGTTGTTCCACAGCTGGCAACCCGCGGGCCATTAACGCTCTGCGGAAACAGGGCTAGTAGAGAAAAGTTACCGCGATCGACCCAAACTCAGACAGCGTCTGCTGATGCTCAAATTCCTTGCTGCGGAAGACATTGGTAAAAGCGATTCGTAGCTGGGAAAAGGTCAAAACTACGCCAATCTGACCGTCCGCCACCCAGGTTTTACGGTCAACCCGGTGGCTACTTTTATAGGTATTGCCGTCTAGAAAAATATTGCGCCCCACAGCCCGACCTTCAATGCCAGCAAACAGGTACCAGCCCCACTCGTCTTCACCGATTGAAAAATAGTTGGCACCGGGTTTACTGGGGCGAATGGTCGGTGGCCCATAATCCATCGCCAGATTATGGCCAAACCGCAGGGATGCCCCGCCGGCAACGTGGGTAAAAACATTACCCAGCGCGCCGCCCAGGTGGGGAGTGAAATCCCATTCCAGCTGACTGCCGGGTTCGTTAAGCGGGATCACCCACTGACGGTCGTAAAGCAGCACCAGCCCCGGTTCATCTTTAAGCTGATTGTCCCAGCCCTGAGGAATAGGCGAATCGGTTAATTTGTGGACCTCTCGCTGCACTTCGTGGGCGAGAGAGCTAGGACCCACTATGCCCAGATTAACCTCAAACGAATCTAACTGCCGATAACCCTTCTTTTGCTGCTGGACTACCGCACCGGCCGCCAGATAGAGCCAGCCTGCGTAAGGGCGGTCGTCGGCAACCAGACCAGGCACGTTAATATCTTCAGGCGTGTAGATGCTCTGGCCAAGGGCGGCGTTAAAGCGAATATCCTCTATCTCATCATCAAGCCTAGGCATCCAAGGCACGGTTCTGGCCAACTGACGGGTAAGCCTCTGCACCAGACCGAGTTCATTGTCAGAGCTCCAGCTAAACCGGGAGCCGTGGGTATAGTGGCGATCCGCACCACTGCCCCAGAGGTCATTTTCGAATTGGGCGGTAAACTGATCGGCCTGCACCTGAAACACCGCGGCCACTAGCAGAACGGCAGAAATAATTCTGGTTAACATAGCCACTGATTCCCTTCATGTGTTTCGCCCCTACCAAAACAGGATATTGAGCATGACCGATTATGATAGCCAATCGCTTCAGCTGCACAAGCAACTGAGAGGAAAATGGGAAATTCACTCTCGGGTGCCCCTGAAAAGTCGGGACGATCTGTCGCGGGCCTACACGCCCGGGGTGGCTGCGGTTTGCGAAGCGATCGCAATCAACCCCGCCGCCGCCTACGAAATGACCATGAAAGGCAACAGCGTGGCGATTGTTTCAGACGGCTCCGCGGTACTGGGACTTGGCAATATCGGTGCCCGCGCTGCTCTACCGGTGATGGAGGGTAAGGCCATTCTGTTCAAAGCCTTTGCTGACATCGATGGCGTCCCGCTGGTGGTAGACACACAGGACAGCCAGGCGATTATCAACACGGTGCGGGCGATTGCACCGACCTTTGGCGGCATTAATCTTGAAGACATCGCCGCCCCGGCCTGTTTTGAAATTGAAGATGCCCTCCAGGATCTGGGTATTCCGGTTTTTCATGACGACCAGCACGGCACGGCCATTGTGCTGCTAGCAGCGCTGATTAACGCCAGCAAGGTGACCGGCAAACCCCTGGAGGAAATGAAAGTTGTTATCAATGGTGCCGGGGCCGCCGGCACTGCAATTGCCAAACTGCTGCGCTGCGTCGGTCACGACCCCTCGGTCTGCATGCCAGTGAAAGATATTCTGATTTGTGATTCCCGTGGGATCATCTCGGCGGACCGCGATGACCTGACCGACGCCAAACGCCAGCTGCTGCGGTTTGCCAATCAGCAGGGGGTGACGGGCTCGCTGCAGGATGCACTGGTCGGCGCAGACGTGTTTATCGGCGTTTCCAAAGGAAATTTGTTAACCGCTGACGATATCCGCACCATGAACAGGGACCCGATCATACTGGCCATGGCCAATCCGATTCCGGAAATCATGCCAGACCTGGCCCATGAGGCCGGTGCAGCCGTAGTCGGCACCGGTCGCAGCGATTTCCCCAATCAGGTGAATAACGTGCTGGTATTCCCCGGTATTTTCCGTGGCGCTCTCGATGCCGCCGCGGCCCGCATTAGTGAATCCATGAAAATTGCGGCCGCCCACGCCCTCGCTGACGCGGTCAGCCACCCCAGCGCCGACGCGATACTGCCAGATCCGCTGGACCATTCGGTTGCCTACCTGATCGCCGCAGCGGTAAAGGCAGCGGCGATCGCCGAAGGCATCGGCCATGAACCGGCCAGCAGTTAAGGCTACCCCGACCAATCCCATCAACCCGGAACTTCTCGCGCTAAGGTGAGCCTAAACAGGCGACTGGCGTTAGCCCCGGTTGCTTAACAATCAAGGAGAACAGCATGACACACCGATTTAGCTGGCCCACCGCGCTGGCAGCCACGGGTATCGCGGTTTCGTTGCTAATAACTGGCCCGGCGATGGCAGAAAAGCCCAGCGGGCCCGGCAAAGGCCACCACGGGAAGATGCACCACAAAATGATGTCAAAGATCGATGTCGATGGTGACAAACGGATCAGTCGCGACGAGTTTACGAACTTCCATGCCCGCAAATTCGACAAAATGGACAGCAATGGCGATCACTTCCTCGATGCGGATGAACGCAAGGCCCACCATGAGCAGATGAAGAAGCGACATAAAGCGGCCGTTGAACGCCGGCAACAGGAAGGCGACGAGGGGAAAGAGTAACCCCCCATTTGATAACCGCATCCCCGGCTAGATGGGACTCCGAACCGCTTTAGCCCTCACTAAATCGGCGCAACATCGCGATCTCGTCGGCCCAGCGATCCGGGTTGGGTGTCTCCAGCACCAGGGGGATACCATCAAAGCGCTCATCGGCCATGATGTACTCAAACGGCGCCATGCCAATCTCACCATCCCCCAGAGATTCGTGACGATCGACGTGGCTATCGAGCGGCTTTTTTGAATCATTAAGGTGCATACCCCGAAGGTACTCAAACCCGACCAGGCGCTCAAATTCGGCAAAGGTTTCCTCACAGGCCTGGCGGTCGCGCAGGTCATAGCCGGCGGCAAAAAGATGACAGGTATCCAGGCAGACGCCTACCCGGCTTTTATCGTCAACCTGGTCGATGATGGTGGCTAACTGTTCGAAACGATAACCCAGGTTAGTGCCCTGACCCGCCGTGTTCTCAATCACTGCTACCACGCCTTCGGTTACCGCTAATGCCTGGTTAAGCGACTCGGCAATGGTTGCCAGACAGCTCTCCGGGTCGGTTTTTTTTAAATGGCTGCCGGGGTGAAAATTAAGCAGCTCCAACCCCAGAAACTGACAACGCTCCATCTCGTCGATAAATGCAGCACGGGATTTTTCCAGCGGCTCATCTTCCGGGTGGCCCAGATTAATTAAATAACTGTCGTGGGGCAGAATTTGCGCCTTGCTATAACCATGTTGCTCGCACCGCTCCTTAAAAGCCTTCTGCGATGCTGCGGTGAGCGGCTTACCTTCCCACTGACGCTGATTCTTAGTGAACATGGCAAAGGCGTTTGCGCCAATCTGTTCGGCATTCATTGGGGCATTCTCCACCCCGCCGGCGGTGCTTACGTGGGCGCCGATAAATTTCAAATTTGATCTCCTTTTACTGTTGTTCGCATCTACTGGTGTTTTTTCCTGCTATCACGAAGCCCTGTTCACTGCTCCGACGATCGCTGGGATGGCGGGAATCCCCTACCAATTTGACCGTGGGAATCCCGTTGTCCCTGGGGCCTGCCTATAATAAACCCTGGCGCATGAATCCTTGCCGGCCGATCAGCTCCAACGCAATCTGAACCAATCGATCGGCGGTGATGCGTTCGAGTAGTGCGCCACTAAAGACCCTTAACTGAATACCATCTGGCGCCTGCCTCTGGAGTTAATTAATGTCCCGAATAATCGGCCTGCTTGGCCCACTGAGTGCACTGCTGGCGGTTGGTTTTGGTGCCTTTGGCACCCATGACCTGCGCGGCCAGCTTGACGATTATCACCTCGGGGTCTACCACACCGCCGTTCAGTACCATTTTTATCACGCCCTTGGCCTCACCCTGATTGGGCTGGCGCTGCAGCGATATCCCCTGAGCCGACTCCTCCAGTGGAGCGGCTCGTTAATGCTGGCTGGCACCCTGCTGTTTAGTGGCTCTCTCTACCTGCTGGCCCTTCTGGGTAGCCGCTGGCTGGGCATGGTCACGCCGTTTGGCGGGTTACTATTTATTGCCAGCTGGCTGCTATTCGGGTTAGCCCTGTTCTGGCAGCCGCCAGCCGATCACGTCGAAACGCAGTCACCAGCCGAATAATGGTGAAGAAAATAGTCTCCGGCGGTCAGGCCGGCGTGGATCGCGGTGCCCTTGACGCAGCCCTGCAGCTCGGTTTTGACTGTGGCGGCTGGTGCCCGCTGGGACGCCGAGCAGAAGATGGCCCTATCGACCCACGATACCCGCTATCCGAATCCGATTCACCCCGTTACGATGTGCGCACTGAACAGAACATCATTGACAGCGACGGCACCCTAATCATTACCGGTGGTCGCCTGGAAGGTGGCACCCGACTCACCCTGGAGCTGGCATTGCAAAAAAATCGGCCCTGTCGGGTAATCGATCTGCGTCAACCGCTGGAACTGGAACAGGTAATCGACTGGCTCGTGGCTCTGGAAATTTCGACCTTGAACATTGCGGGGCCACGAGAGAGCAAACAGCCGGGAATTGCTGATAAAACCAGGGAAATCGTCGAGAAATTACTCACCCTGATTAAACCTTAAAGACCCAGGGCAGGGACGGCAATCAAGCCAGGTGTGGAATTAATGCACCACTGGCTCATTGGGATCACCAAACAACCGGGCGATATCTTGCTCATCAAACCGGTACACCTGGTTACAGAATTCGCAATCCACTTTCACCTCGCCTTCCTGCTCCAGAGTCTCCTCCATCTCGCGCCGACCCAGGGAAACCAGCACCCGCGTCACGCGCTCCGCTGAGCAGCGGCAATGGAACCGAAAATCCTGCGGCTGCAGCATTTGCATGGACTCCTGATGGTACAGGCGATGCAGCAACTCGGGCGCAGGCAAGGTTTGCAGCTCTTCGTCGGTGATGGTTTGTGAAAGATGCTGCAAACGCTCCCAGCTGTCGGCGTCGCGCTCTCCCGGTAGCTGCTGCAACAAAAAACCGCTGGCCCGCTGATCGCTGGTGGACAACCAGAGCCGCGTCGGCAGTTGCTCGGATTCGCGAAAGTAATGCTCCAGCACCGTTGCGACACTGTTACCTTCCAAGGAAACAATACCCTGATAACGTTTTCCGGCCGCCGTTTCGGTGGTCATTACCAGCAATCCGCCGCCCGTTAGCGACTGCAGATCTCCCTCTGCCGATACCGGTTCCTGCCACCGTGCGAGGCCGCGCATCTCTCCATTAGCGCCACACTCAATAGTGACTAACGAGAGTGCCCCTTCGCCACGAATTTCCAGGTTCAGGCGACCATCATTTTTAATGGTGGAAGCCAGTAGCGCCGCAGCGGCCAGCAATTCGCCAAGTAATGTTTGAATGGCCGGCGGGTAATGGTGACGCTCGAGCATGGCCTGCCAGGTCTCATCAAGCCGGACCAGGGCCACCCGACTACTGGCCTCTGGAAAAAGCGCGCGGGTTAGTTGATCCTGATCCATAGTGTTAAAACCTGACTAAATTTTGAAGGGCGGGGATTATAGGGGATAAGCGATCAGTATTCGCGGACAACCCGGTAACCCTGGTCATTGAGTCTCTGTAGCAGGCCCGCCTCACCCGGCAAATGCAGGGCTCCAACGGCAATAAAAGCGCCGCCCTGCCGCAGAATCGGCGACAGCCGTTCAATCATGCGCTGATTGCGCTGATCAACTAGCCTTGCCTGCAGCGTTTGTTTCAACCGAGTTCTTTGCGCCAGATGGAGCCGGGACAGATGCACCAGCCGGGCCAGATCGCGATTCAGGTACGCTACCAGCAGTTCGCCGTAGTAAACCTCGAACTCCAGCGTCGCCAGCACCGCTTCGTGTAGCAGGTCGACCTGGTCGTCAATGGACATGTTTTCGAATACCGCCAGCTGTTCATCCACGCTCTCCAGTGCCATCACCGGTTTGCCCATCATCACGGCATCCCGCTCGAGCTGCTGATCGAGCACCATCGCATTGATGAAACGGGGTGTAACAAGAAGAGTGGCCACGGCCCAGGGCCTGAGTCGACGCAGCGGCTGGGTAATATCTCGGCTATGGGCGGCGTGCAGTACCCGGGAATAGAGACTCTCGCCAATCAACCCGGGCAACGTCTGACCACCGGTCAATTTCATCCGCCGGGCAATTTTCAGGTAATCACCGGGCTCAAGCACCACCTCAACGACTAATAAATCCGCCGCATCAAACACCGCCTGCACCGGCGACGGCAACTGCAAAACCGCGGGCTCTGCCACATGGATGGTGCCAAATAGATGGCTGCGAGTACCGGCAGCGGATTCTATTCGCCACAGCAATCCGTGGGAGGTATCGAGGACGCGCTCTGTCGCCGTTGCGACGGGCTGCTCAACTGTTTGCGCTGGCAGGGTGGCCGACAGCCCCGCAATGACGAGTAACGACCACCAGAAACCACGCTTTGCGGTCACCGGCCGACCAGCCAGGGGGCTACTCGGTGACTTCAACCCCTTTCCAGAAAGCCACGTAGCCGGTGATTTGCTCGGCTTCGGCATAGGGTTCCGGGTAATACCAGGCCGCGTCGGTGTTAACTTCTCCGCCGACATTCAGGTGGTAATAACTGGCATCCCCTTTCCAGCCGCAATGGCTATGAGTATCGCTGGCCTGAAAATGCTCTCGGTTAACCGAGGCCGGCGGGAAATACTGGTTACCCTCAATCTCTATCGTTGCATCACTCTGGGCGAGAATAGCGCCGTTCCAGGTTGCTTTCATCCGTCTCCTCCTAGGCCGATAACTCGTGGGCCGGGCCAATGTGATCCGGTAATCGGATCTCCTCGACCAGCTCCTGTACGGCCGCTGGCGGTGGTGGTGTCAGTAACGACACCGAAATCGCCACCGCAAAATTGATCATCATACCGAAAGTGCCGATACCTTCGGGGGAGATACCAAATAGCCAATGAGCAGCGCTGTTGAGTTCTGGATTCATAAACTTGAAGTAGACAATGTAACCTGCGGTAAAGCCAATACCGGAGATCATGCCGGCAATGGCACCGCGGTCGTTTGCCCGTTTCCAGAAAATACCCAACAGGATCACGGGGAAGAATGACGCGGCGGCCAGGCCAAACGCAAACGCCACCACCTGCGCAACGAAACCCGGCGGGTTGATACCAAAATAGCCGGCCACACAGACCGCGAGTCCAGCCGCAATACGCGCCACCAGTAATTCGCCTTTATCGGTGATGTTCGGTCGAAAAGTTCTTTTCAGTAAATCATGGGCCACGGCCGACGAAATCACTAGCAGCAGGCCAGCGGCAGTGGAAAGCGCCGCCGCTAACCCCCCTGCAGCAACCAGACCCACTACCCAGGCGGGCAACTGGGCGATCTCAGGATTAGCCAACACCATAATGTCACGGTCAATGGTGAGCTCGTTTTCCACATCACTCGCCGGGCCGGTGTACTGGATATGGCCATCGCCGTTTTTATCGTCAAACCTGATTAACCCGGTGCTCTCCCATTTGCTGAACCATTCCGGCACATCGGTATAGGCAATCTCAGGAATCACGCTGAGCAGGTTGGTGCGGGCAAAAGCTGCTACCGCCGGGGCCGTGGTGTAGAGCAGGGCAATAAACAGTAATGCCCAACCGGCACTGCTACGGGCGCCGGACACCTTCGGGACCGTATAAAAACGCACCAGCACATGGGGCAGGCCGGCGGTACCGACCATTAACGCGGCGGTGATAAAAAACAGATCCTGAGTACTCTTACCGCCCGCCGTGTAGGCGGCAAACCCGAGCTGCTGGCTAAGGCCATCAAGACGTTCCAGCAGATAAACACCACTGCCGTCGGCCAGAGTAGAACCAAAACCGAGCTGTGGCACAGGCTGGCCAGTAATCATGATGGAGATATAGATTGCCGGCACCATGAACGCAAAGATCAGCACACAGTACTGGGCTACCTGGGTATAGGTAATGCCTTTCATACCCCCCAGCACCGCATAGAAAAAGACGATGGCCATGCCAATTAGCACGCCTTCATTGATGCCGACATCGAGAAACCGGGAAAAGACGATACCAACGCCCCGCATCTGCCCGGCCACGTAGGTGAACGAAACAAAGATGGCACAGACCACCGCCACCACTCGAGCAATCTGAGAATAGTAACGATCGCCGACAAAGTCCGGCACCGTGTACTTGCCGAATTTGCGCAGATAGGGGGCCAGCAGCAGGGCCAGCAACACATAGCCACCGGTCCAGCCCATCAGGTAAACACTGCCATCGCGGCCCATAAACGAGATGATGCCAGCCATGGAGATGAACGAGGCGGCACTCATCCAGTCGGCCGCCGTCGCCAGGCCGTTAGTCAGCGGTGAGACCTTGCCACCGGCCACATAAAACTCCCCGGTAGAACCGGCCCGTGCCCAGATAGCGACTCCAATATAGAGGGCGAACGAGAACGCAACCATGACAAAGGTCCAGGCCTGAACATTCATACGCCCGGCTCCTGCTTGCGGGATTCAAATTTTTTGTCGGCCCGATTCATCAACCAGACATAAGCGAGAATTAGCAGTACAAAGCAGTAAATAGAACCCTGCTGAGCAAACCAGAACCCCAGGCCGAACCCACCGATACGAATTTGATCGAGCTGCTCAACAAACAGAATGCCGCAACCGAAAGAGACCGCAAACCAGATGAATAGCAGTACGGCCAGATAACGAAGATTAGTGCGCCAGTAGGCGTGACGGCGATCGCGTGACATGGTGAGTTCTCTCGGTTGGCTGGGCAAAAAAAGGCCGGCAATTTTGCCGGGCCCATTATCTTATCAACAGCACCCTGTTAGCAGGGTGAAGAATACCCGCTACCCCGAGTCATCAACCGGAGCGCTATTCCCGAAAGCGTTTTGCCAGCCAGTAATCGACACTAACGTATCGACCCCCGCCGTAGAAAAACAGCACCAGCAGCATCACCAGATAGGTGGCCGCAAATTCGATACCGTTGTTGAGCATGACAAAAGAACCGTGCTCTGTCAGCCAGCCGTAGTGACCGTGCTCTTTGAGTAACTCACGGCCGGCCGCCAGCCTTTCAACGCCGCCCAACACTCTGTCATTGGCAAAGGGGGCGCTGGCGTCGGCAATCGCCTGCCAACCGTACTGCCAGTGCACGGTGACCATCGCCATGACCATGGTCACCATCAGCGGAATAGCGATCCAGCGCGTGGATAACCCCACCAGCAGCAACAGGGCACCACCCAGTTCGGCCCAGCCAGCCAGAAAAGCCATGACTTCCGGCATCGGCAGCCCCAACCCCCAGTCAGGGTTACCAAACCAGGCGACGGTTGCATCCGTGGGCATCATCCAGCCAAACAGGCCGTCGGTTTCAATACTCGCGTTCATGAATTTAATTTTTTGGGTGCCCGCCATCCAGAAGACGGGGATTAGATAGGCCCGCACCGCCAACGGTGCGAGGAAATCCAGCCCTCGCGTGCGGTCGAGCAGGTTTTGAAAAAAATTTAGCAATCCAATCATGATCTGCGCCTCTCGCGGGTCTTTCAGCTCCGGAAAAGTGACGGGGCATAACCCCGCCATGTCTAACTGGAGGAGAGGACCGGAGAGAGAAACCAGATGTTGCGCTGGACGCAGAAAAACCTGCTGTTAGCACCTGATCAGGGCTGACCAGGCAAATCCCGAATGCGCTTTAATCTGCTGCGGGCGGTTCTGGATTATGGCTGCCAATGATGATGCCTCGGCTCACCAGCTCCTGCAGGGTTTGCTCACCACCACCCACCACCTGCTCGATGGTTAATGACGGAAAATCGGCCGCTAATTGCTCCAGCACCTGTCGCGCGCTCTGCCGTTCCGGCTCTCGCAACCGCTCTAGCAACAGCCAGGTAATGGCGTTGATTTCCATGAACTGCACATCGAAGTCGCGGTCTCGGTAGACGGTTAAAAAGGTCTGCTGCGACGGCGGTTCATCGGGTATGAAATCCGGGCCGATGCGGTGTACCGGAAAATCATAACGTAGCGGCCAGGCATTGGCCGAGACCAGCGGACAATTATCGAGGAGATCACCGGCAGCGAAACTCGTTACGGGATCGTCTTCAGCGACGGCAACCGCCAGTTCGGTCCATTCGTAATGGGCAAGCTCTTCTGCACAGGGCATATCGGCTAAATAGCGGTTGCCGGATTCACGCAACCAGGTGAGGAATTCGCGACCAATCTCTAAAAAGTAGGGGGTCTGGCAGGCATGCTCGGCAACAAATTGTTCGGCCAGTGATTGCCAGCGCGCCTCTCCCAGCAACTTACTGAGCACCGGGAAATTGTTATCCAGAAAGCTCTTGATGTTGTTAAACACCAGTTCCCGGTATAGCGCTGCTCGCTCAGGCGCCACTCCTGCCGGAATCGGCACCTCCTCGGGCCGGCGCAGGTAGGCGGCAAAATCCTGCTGGATTTCACGAAAATCGGTAGCGCTAGCCCTCGGCACGGTCCCGCTCAGGTCGACTGATCGGCTGCTGCATAACGCGAATTCGCTCCAGCTCGGGCAACAACGCTTCCAGGGGTGGAATATCAAAATCCCGCTCCAGCAGAGTCGGAATCGATCCAAACCGAGCGTAGGCACTCTGCAACAGCTGCCAGGCAGGCTCCGCCACGGCAGCGCCGTGGGTATCAACAACCAGATCAGCCGACTTGCGCAGGTGACCGGCCTGGTGGATATAAGCAATACGATCGGCAGGGACCCCGGCCAGAAAAGTCTCTGCATCGTAGCCGTGATTAACGCTGTTCACATAGATGTTATTCACATCCAGTAGCAGCTGACAGTCAGCCTCGGCAAGCAGGTTGCGAATAAAATCGAGCTCCTCAATCTGCTTACCCGGCGCCGCGTAGTAGGAAATATTTTCGATAATGAGCGGCCGCTCAAGAATATCCTGCACTCGGCGTATGCGCTCGGCAACAAAACGCACCGCCTCGTCCGTAAAGGGAATGGGCACCAGCTCGTAGAGCTGGCCATCGATGCAGTTGCTGCTCAGGTGCTCACTGTAGGCAACAACCTCGAACTCATCGAGAAACCGCTTGACCCGTTTAAGTAGTAGCTCATCAAGCGGGTCTGGCCCACCCAGTGACAGGGAAAGCCCGTGGCAGAGCAGTGGTCGCTGCTCAACAACCTGTCGAAATTTGTGGCCCAGCCGACCCCCCACGCCAATCCAGTTTTCCGGCGCGACTTCAAAGAAATCGATAACGTCCGGAATCTGGTTTAGCAGCGGGTCCAGCAGGACCCGCCGCAAACCAAGTCCAGTGTTACCGATAGTGGCGAGCTGAGGACTCAAGCGAATCGCCTGAGATCAGTTAACTCAGGCAGCGCCACCACATTTGGCTTCGCCACAACTCCCTTCTTTGACACCTTTATCACCGCCACAGCTCCCTTCTTTGACACCTTTATCACCGCCACAGCTCCCTTCTTTGGCACCTTTATCACCGCCACAGCTCCCTTCTTTGGCACCTTTTTCGTCGCCGCAGCTACCTTCTTTGGCGCCTTTGTCACCGCCGCAGCTACCTTCCATCGCAATCTGCATGTAGCCACCATCCAGCGAGCTCAGCTGAAAAGGGTTAGCCGACGCAGTGCCCGCAGCAACACCAAGGGTTAACGCCACGGCAACCGCTTTGGCGACCGGGGCTTTGCGAAGGTCTCGTTCATTTGCACTCATGGTTAATTCTCCTGACTGTTATCAATGGAAGGTGGAACCAGTCGTTCCGCGGATCAGTCGCAACGGCGTGACCGAGTGCTGACTCATACCCATGATAAAGACCTTAACCGAAATAGAAATCTTTCATCTCGGCTAACTTTTTGACGAGCGGGAAGGGAGGGGGTGTGCGAGGCCATAAAGAGAAATGGTGGCAATGGGTGGATTCGAACCACCGACACCGGCATTATGAGTGCCGTGCTCTAACCAACTGAGCTACATTGCCATCGCTGGCTCTATTTATGGGGCGCGTAGTTTAACAACAACTGAGCTACTGATTCCAATTCCTCTCAGTTAAACATTTCGCCCGCCACGCCGATAACCTGATTGCAAATCCATGCGTATTCAATCAGGACGATTGCGTGACAGAAATTTCTACCGATCCGGTCGAGGCCGAACAACGATTCAGAGAAGTAAATCAGGCACGCCTTGACCGGTTAGGTGCGTCCCTTTCTCTGCGCCAGTGGGATTTACTATGCGTCATCCCCGCGTTGCTGCACCTGAATAACCCCGAACTGCCGGGGTTTGTTGATGAACAGACCCCCCATAGTATTCGTAACTATCAGCCCGACCCGACCACCATTGCCACCCTGAGCAAGCTGATCGCCGGTTTTCGTTATCAGCCCAAAACAGCGCTTCAGTACCCTATCTTATCTATATTTATGATGGGCAGTAGCGGCAGCATTGCCTTCAGCGCCGACAGTGATTTTGATGTCTGGGTCTGCATTAACCCCGAAACCGTGGCAGCTGATCGGCAGTTACTGCAATTAAAATTCACGAAAATCGAGGCATGGGCTTATAAATTTGGCATAGAACTTCACTTTTTTATTGTTGAACAGGGCCAGTTTCACTCGAACGAGGAGCTGACCCTTTCTGGTGAAAGCAGCGGTTCTGCTCAACGGTTTCTGCTGCTCGAAGAGTTCTACCGCTCCGCAATCCTGCTCGCCGGGCTACCACCCTTGTGGTGGATTGTTCCTGCGGAACAGGAAGCCAGCTATGAAGCGTTTTCGGACTCCCTGAGCCGTTGGCCAGCCATCAAGGCAGAAAACTACATTGATTTTGGTCCGCTAATCGACATTCCGGTGGAGGAGTTCACCGGTGCCGGGCTCTGGCAAATTTTTAAGGGCATCGATTCACCTTACAAATCGGTGATGAAAATGATTTTGATGGAAGCTTACAGCGCTGAGCATCCGGACACCCGGTTAGTGAGTCTCGACTACAAACAGAAAGTGCAGCAGGGCATCACGGAACTGGAACGACTCGACCCCTACCTGCTGATGTTCGAGAAAGCCGACGCCTATCTGATTGAAAGTGGCCAGAATGAACGAGCTGAGCTTCTCCGGCACTGTTTCTATCTAAAAATCGGCGAGCACCTTACGCTGTCGGCGCCCTCCACCCGCCAGCAATTACGCCGCAACTTGATGCGCAGCTACGTTGATAGCTGGGAGTGGACCCCCGACAAACTCCAGACCCTGGACCAACGGCACCGTTGGCGTATTGATCAGATCATCGCAGAAACCAATAAGATTAACCGCGAGCTAAGCAGCAGTTACACCCGCCTGTCTCAACAGGCTGCAGGAAGAAGCTCGTCCACCGCGATTAGCAACAAAGACCTTCACGTGCTGGGCAGACGACTCTACGCAGCGTTAGAACGCAAACCCGGTAAAATTGAAATTGCCAACCGCAGTCGGGAGATGATCTCACCGGAACCTGTTCTGGCAATTAGCAGGGCGCGCAGCAAAAAAGGGACGGTAGTCTGGCTACTTCACAATCAGGCGGGTGCCACCAGCAGCAACCAACCAGTAATGCCCTTAAAGCGGTTCGTTAATCCGATCGAATTACTACTCTGGTGCTGGCTCAACAGCATCACTACCGGCAACACTCGGTGGCTATCCAATCAATCGGTAACCGGATTGGGTATCAAGGAACTCACCCTGACAAACCGCTTCATTGAAGCGCAGTTACCACTACCGGAGGTGTTGACTACGTCAACGGATGAATTAGCTGCACCCCTGCGCTTCAGGCGGCTGCTGATCATCGTTAACCTTGGTCACGAACCTTTTGCAGACAATGCTCGCAAGGGAGTGCACCTGGCCAGTTCTCGCTCGGATCCGCTGAGCTATGGTGACTCAAAACTTAATACCGTCAAAAAGATAGATCTCATCTATACCTCGGCCTGGGGCGAGGTTACCTGCTATAGCCGATTCGGTGACAAAGCGGTTGGTGAAGCACTTCAGCGCTACCTCACCGAACTTTCCGTCCATGGCGATAAATACCCGGAACCGAAATTTTTCGGCTTTTCCGAACATTCCGGGAGTCTCGCTACGCAACGAGTTGAAACCCTGTTTAGCAGTGCTCGTCAGCTGCTTAACGATAACTCGGGACACCTGGTTAAACTCGTTTACGCCACTGGGCCCGGATTTGTGCTGCTGGAAAAGTCCGGGGCCGATATCCAGGTTCAGCAGTTGAAAAATCGACGAGCACTGGTCGAAAAATTTAGCCAGCCGCCTCCCGGCCCGACCGTGACCCGAATAGACCCACTGGCCGGTGGTATCGGTGACCTGGCCCTGATGACTGAGCTGAACCAGTTCGGCGCCATTCAACTTTTTATCCACATCAACGGTCGCGTCACTCACCTTCATGTGATGGATGAATGGGGCGCCTACATGACCCAGAGCACAGAAACCTACGAACTCCAGAGCCTGTTACAGCATCTGCATCTATTTGTTGACAACATCACCCGCAAACTACGGATTGCCGGGCCAGACAACCGAGATATACCGGTCACTTACTACCAGTTATTGCACGGTAACAACGGCGAGTGGCAACCTCGCGAAGTTGAGTTAAAAGTCGACGGGAAGAAGCCGGTTACGGATATTCACGTACTCGCGACCCCTTCCAGCAGTGGCAGTCAGGCGTTGTCCATTTTCTTCAACGGGGAGGAATTTTCTTCGCTCAAACTGGGAGGGAGCCTTTATGAACAGGTCGCGTTGCAGGTCCTCAGTCATCGTAAAAACCGTGAAAACTACCCCGTGTTCATCACCGACGTTGAGCTCGAGCAGCCAGTCGCCAGCGCCGCGTCGCTGCAAAGCATCCATTATTTTAAATATAAAAAATCCATCGAGGAGCGCCTCACCACAGCAATACGAGAGCCTCAGGTCAACGAAGCGTTGCCACAACCGCTGGAAATTTGAATTTCATTTCAGCAGCGGCAATACTTGCGCTCCCGACACCACTTTACCGACGTTTATCAATGAAAAATTGCTGGCAACTGGCGCGAAACATCACCCTTCTCCTGACGGCTCTTCATCTGCTTGGGGGCTGCGGTCAGATGGGACCGCTCTACCACCCGGAAACCCCGGCCAGTCAGCTCACCACCAGCCGCTGATTACCTTGACTAGCGCTTTTGTTCGCCGTGGCGGTCAGTTGCACGCCGACCAGTTATCGCTGGCGGAAATCGCCGCCGTCTATGGCACCCCCTGCTACGTCTACTCCCGGACAGCAATCGAATCAGCCTGGCAGGAACTTGATACCGCCCTGGCGCCCCACCCCCACCAGATTTGCTACGCCGTAAAAGCGAACTCCAATTTAGCCGTGCTCGAGCTAATGGTAAGGATGGGATCCGGTTTTGACGTCGTCTCCGGGGGCGAGCTGGCTCGCGTAATCGCCGCTGGCGGTGATCCAGCCAGGGTAGTCTTTTCCGGAGTTGCCAAAACCGATAAGGAACTGGAGCAGGCTCTCACTGTCGGGGTCGGCTGCATAAACCTGGAATCAGTCAGTGAGATTGGTCGCCTGGAGCGAATTGCCAGTGACCTGGGGGTTACCGCGCCGGTGGCGCTGCGAGTCAATCCGGATGTCGATCCCCGAACACACCCCTATATTTCGACCGGACTTAAGGAAAACAAGTTTGGCGTAGATATCGCTGCTGCCGCAGAAATTTACGCCCGGATAGCCAGTTCTCCCCAATTATCACCAAAAGGAATTGATTGCCATATTGGCTCCCAGTTAACCGATCTTGAACCCCTTGTTGATGCCATTAGCCGGGTACTCGCGCTAGTCGACCAACTAAGAGACGAAGGGATTGACCTGAATCACATTGATATTGGCGGTGGGCTCGGCATTCGCTATCAGGACGAACAGCCGCCCTCTTTTGACGATTATGCAGAGCAAATACTCACCCTGTTCAACGGGCGCAAGGAGGCCATTGTGGTGGAACCTGGCCGCAGCATGGTGGGTAATGCCGGGGTGCTGGTTACCCAGATCATCGGTCTGAAACCGGGCGCAGAGAAAAATTTTGCCCTGGTCGACGCAGCGATGAATGACCTGCTCAGGCCCGCTCTCTATAACGCCTGGCACGATATCGAGCCTGTTTCGATAACCAGCCCGCCGGTTACCATGGCCTGGGATATTGTCGGTCCGGTTTGCGAAACAGGTGATTTCCTTGGCCAGGAACGGCAGTTAGCGCTGCGGGAAGGGGACCTGCTGGCGGTCATGAGTTGCGGCGCTTACGGTTTTACGATGGCATCAAATTACAACAGCCGACCTCGCCCTGCCGAAGTCATGGTCGCCGGCGACATCCACTACCTGATCCGTAAGCGGGAAACCGTTGAGCAGTTGTATGAACTTGAATGCGGACTGCCTGCCTAGCGGCCGGTACGCAGGAACAGATAGATCCCGCTGACCAGCTGTAATAACAGCAGCAAGGCCGCCGCATCCACCAGTATCACCCCGGGCAACCCTAACAGGCGGCCACTGTGCAGGTCGAGCAACAGCCTTTCCCAGGTAAGTGAATGCTGATGGTAAAGACGGTAGGCCTCAGACCGTTCCTGGGGAAGCAGCAGCTCCGGAATCGACCACGACAGGTCTGGTTGACTGGGTACCCGGCGCCACTCACTGGCCATTTCATCCGTTGATAATAGCTGTCCCGCCGACTCGATTACCGGACCGACATTACTACAGCCTGCTCGGTCTATCTGTCCTAACAGGTTTGCCGGCAGGTTAACCGTTTCTACCAGTTCACCGCCGGGCGTCAGCAAAGTGATCCTGGTAGCGGAAAGCACGAAGAGTAGTTCGGACCATGAGCAGGCGGCAATAACCGGCTCCAGGCTATCCACCACGCGCTGGCCGTTGAGATAAACACCCTCATCCAGCTGCAGTAACTGGCCAGTTCCAACGTAGAGACGGGCTGCTCTGCCCGGCGGTTTGAAGCCGTACCACTGTAACAACGGGCGATAATTCACATGATGTCGATCCAGGCCCAGGTCATCAGTGTGGTTAAGGAAAATACCGGTGATGGCAAGGTTCAATAACAACACGGCAGAACAGAGCCCGGCCCAGAGATGCCAGACACGCCAACGCTCTGCTCGTGCGCGGAGTCTCTTATTCACGTGGGGGGATTTGTTGGTGGAGGTAGAGTGCCAGCCGACCCAGGCGTTTTAACGCTGACACCGATAGTGTTGCACCAGAAATACCGTCAATGGTGCCACTTAACTGTCGGTTATCCAGCAATGAAAGACCCGAAAACTGGCGCGTAAACGCAGGATAACGAACCTCACCACCCCGACTTTCTCGAAAGGCCAGCACCTGCACCGATTCGATAACTTCATCGTCGATAACCAGACCGACGGTAATGGGTAATTCCTTACCAATCTCTTCCAGTATCCAGGCCGTACGGAGGTCATCCTCACCGGGCCGGTTCGCCCAGTAACGAATGCGAAGCGCCGGGTAGCGATGGCCCAGAATGGTCTCGACATTTTCACGGACATTCCCGCGCAGCCAGACGGTTTGCGGCGCCGGAAGCTGATCACCAAACACGGTCTGTAAAAACCCCTCTCGTGACTGGTACTCAGTGCCGATAACCGGCAGACAACAAAAAAAGCAGAGCGCCCCCAGGGCGCTCTGCTTTACTCCGGACTGTAGACCCGAAATCCTGCTAACGATTTTAGAACTGGTAACCAACACCCAGATTAAATCCGTCTTCGTCGGTCTGGCCGCTAGGGGCATCCATATTCATCCAGTCAAACTTGATTACCACCCGTTGGTGGGGCCAGTAGTTTACGCCAATATCAGTCTGCTTAAATTCACTGTCACCACCAGCACCGGCTTCATTATCCCAACTGGAGCGACGTGCAAACAGTCCCCAGCTGGAGTTAATCCGATAAGAAGGCTCGACAAACCAGCCCTCCTGTTCATCCCGGCCCAGGGCTTTAGCTTCGGCGCCATCGATGTCCCACATGGCATAAAGCGCCCGCAGACCAAACGGGCCGCGGTTATAGACCAGGTGGGTTTCGGTTAACAGGCCTTCTGCGTCATCAGTAAAAGAATCGCTCTGGGTCATATCCCCCTGGCGCTGCACAGTGGCAGCCAGCTCCAGACCCGGAACACCGGTGTATTTCAGCCGGGCGGTAACGGCCCCGTCCTTAGCCGGCGCTTCGCTGACTTTCCGGCGGCCGTCGCGGGGCTTAAAGGTAAATACGCCGCTTTTGGAAGCCTCTAAACCGGAGTGCACCGCCAGGTCGTAACCGAAACCACCCCCCAGATCACCACTGAACATCACCCCGGCTTCCCACCAGGTGGTTGGGATAATGTTTTTCTCAACATTGTTACGCTCTACCCCGTAGAAGGTGTTGGGCTCGTGGGTCTCATTGAGAATGCCCACTGGCAGTAAAAACACACCGCCGGCTACCCGGTGCTGGTCGTTAATGTCATATTCAATGTAGGCCTGCTCTACCTCAACTTCACCATTTTTACCTTCGCCGGCAAGGCTGTGTTCTATTTCAAATTCGGAGAAAAAGCGCAGATCGTCGGTAAACTGGTGGCCAAAAAACAGTACAAACCGGTGAAGGTCTATTTCGTCGTTGAGATTGGTGTTATTCCAGTGCACCTCGCCGTAACCACCAACGCTGGTTTTCTCCGCCCACTGTGCGAGCTGTGAAGCCGCGCTGTTTTCCACCTGCTCAACAATGGTCTCCTGCGCCGCTGACATCTCCTGCTGCTGATTCTCCAGCTGCTCGATCCGCTCCAGCGCCTGCTGCAACATTGCCTTCAGGTCACTCAACTCATCCGCCTGAACCGTGACTACTGGCACAGCCAGCAACAGCGCCGCCAACCACCGGGCGGTAATTTTGATGGTCATCGTAAAAATCCCTCTTAATTTGTCTGCTTTTTATGCTTAAACGAGCCGCTGGCCGGGTCGACCAGCGCGAAGGATGATAACCCAATTAATAATCATTCGTATTAAGATTTGAAAATTTGTGGGGATCGTTTTCCCCATCAGGCTGCCATCAACCCGTTCCGAGCTGCCGAAATACCGCGTCCACTGCCTGTAAAGTCCGCCGAATCTCGTCATCGCCATGGGCGGCACTGACAAACCCGGTCTCGTAGGCAGACGGCGCCAGATAGACACCCTGCTGCAACAGGAGGTGGAAAACCCGGGCGTAGCGAGCCGTATCACAACGACTGACTGCAGCAAAATCATCCACTACCGGCGCATCCGTAAAGAAGAGCGCGAACATAGTGCCAACCTGGTTGATCACCAGGGGCAACCCATGCTGCTGCGCCAGCGCCCTGATGCCATCCGTAAGCTGCGTGGTTTTACTGACAATGGCGTCAAACACGCCGGGCCGCTGAATTAGCTCCAGGGTTTTTAAGCCAGCAGCCGTTGCTAACGGATTCCCGGAGAGCGTTCCTGCCTGATAAACCGGCCCCACCGGCGCCAGATGCTGCATGATCTCGGCCCGACCACCAAATGCTCCAACTGGCAGACCACCGCCGATGACTTTACCGAGTGTCGTTATATCCGGCGTCACGCCGTAAAGTCCCTGAGCGCCACCAATAGCGACCCGAAAACCACTCATTACCTCATCAAAAATGAGCACCACCCCATGGCGGTCGCAAAGAGCCCGCAATTTTGTCAGGTACCCGTCTGCTGGGGGAATACACCCCATGTTACCGGCCACCGGCTCGACGATGACACAGGCTAATTCGTCACCCAGTTCACTGAACAGCTTATCGGCCGCTTCGGTGTCATTGAAGGGCAGGGTAAGGGTTAATTTTGCCAGTGCATCCGGAACCCCCGGCGAGGAGGGCACACCTAGGGTTAGCGCCCCGGAACCGGCCTTAACCAGCAGGCTATCGGCGTGGCCGTGATAGCAGCCTTCAAATTTAACTATTTTGTCCCGACCCGTGACTCCCCGTGCCAGACGAATCGCACTCATGGTCGCCTCCGTCCCCGAATTGACCATCCTTACCTGCTCAATCGATGGCACCAACGCCACCAGCTGTTCAGCCAGGTCCGTCTCGGCGGTAGTAGGCGCGCCATAGGACGTACCTCTCGCGGCAGCATTACTGACTGCATCAACGACCTCGGGGTGAGCGTGACCCATGATCATCGGTCCCCAGGAACAGACATAATCAATATATCGGTTACCCGCCGTATCGATTACCTCTGCACCGGCTGCCCGGTCGATGAACAGTGGTTCTCCACCGACCCCATTGAACGCCCTGACCGGCGAGTTGACCCCGCCAGGAATTAACCGACAGGCGTGCTGGAAGAGTTCGTGGTTGTCGCTACTCATGGATTGCTCCGGTTTTGATTGGGCCGCACCAGCTTTCGGCCCCGTGTTCCGAGCCGTTCCGGATAACCCCTAAATTAAAATGAAGTGTGCCAAGGGCATCACCTGTCGTGCATCTGCCCACATATTTCACGCGCTGCTAACTCGCTATCGGCGACGCTGAATAACGCTGCGATGACGGCCACGGCATCCACGCCTGCAGCCATCAGTTGCCTGACATTCGCCGGGGTAATGCCGCCAATACCGACGATAGGCAGATTAACCCGCTGACGAGCGTCGCGAATCTGGTCCAGGGTTACGTAGCGCTCCCCGGGCTTGGTCACGGAGGGGAAACAGCGACCAAACGCCACATAATCGGCGCCCTCCTGCTCTGCATTTATCGCTATTTCCACCTGGTTGTAACAGGAAATACCAATAACCGCTCCGGCCCCCAATGTTTCACGCGCGGCGGCCAGCTGACCATCTTCTTCGCCAAGGTGAACGCCATCGGCACCGGCTACAGCGGCGAGCTCGTAATCATCGTTGACGATAAAAACAGTCCCTCGCCGTGCACATAGTTCAGCCAGTGCCGTCGCCTGATCCAGGCGTTTTTCCGAATCCGCGCTTTTGTCCCGGTATTGCAGGGTGGTGGCGCCACCGGCGATGACCGCTGCGGCCCGCGAAAGCAATTCATTCTCAGCCGTTATTCCGGTATCAATAATCGCATAAAGGCCGGACGGGGTCTTTTGGGTGGTCAAGATCGCACCCGCCGCGGTATCCATTGCCCTGAGCCGAGTTGGTCTCCGTACTGGAGACTCTTCCAGGTGTAGGCCTGCGCCTCGATTACCGCCGCTTCCAGGTCAATGCCACGGGCCATCCCTGCGGCGACGGCGCTGGCTAAAGTACAGCCACTGCCATGGTAGGAGTGGGGTAATCTTGGCCAGTCCTGCGCCAGTGGCGGTCGATCGGTTCGGTAAAGCATGTTAGTAACGTCCTGACTCGGTGCGTGGGTACCGGTAACCAGCACGGCTTTACAACCGGTGGCCAACAATTTTTGAGCGGCCAGATGAGCAATTTTCTCACCCGTAATCGCCGATAGCTCTTCGGTATTGGGTGTCACTAATGTCGCCAGGGGAATAAGTTTTGCCAGCAGATGTGCAGCCATTCCCTGTTCCCCAAGCGGCCCTCCGAAACCGGCCGCCAACACGGGATCAACCACCAGAGGCAGCAGGGGATACTGCCTGGCCACATCCACCACAACGGCCAGCGCATCAAGACTACCGAGCATGCCCACCTTAATCGCTGCGGGTTTAAAATCAGCAACCAGCCTGTTTACCTGCTCCCGGAGCAGCGCTGCGCCCACCGCTTGAAAGCGGTAGACCTGACCACTGTCCTGCACGGTAAGCGCTGTAATCACCGGTGCTGCGTGGCAGTTGCCCGCCGCCAGTGCCTCGATATCGGCCTGCACGCCTGCGCCACCACTGGGATCGTGCCCGCCAAAACAGAGCACCACCGGAACCCGTTTATGTTGTTTATCTATCAATCATTTTCCAGGGTATTTAAATAACAGAATCACTTGCCAATGCAGAAACTGCTAAAGATAGCACCCAGTAGATCGTCGCTGGTGACCGTACCGGTAATCTCCCCCAGGGACTCTTGGGCAACCCTCAGCTCTTCGGCCAACAGTTCACCGGCACCGTGCTCTACCAGGGAACGGCAGCCTGCTTCAACCGCCTGACTAACCTGCGATAGCGCCACCAGGTGACGGCGACGGGCTATAAATACACCATCCTCGGAAGGACGGTATCCAGCCGCTTTTGCAATCTCGGTGCGCAGCAGCTCAAGCCCTGCTCCGCTTTTGGCAGAAACGTGAACATGAACCCGGTCGCGATCCTCAACCACTGCTGCCGCCTGACCGGTGATATCAATTTTGTTAGTAACGACGATGGGGGTGGCATTTTTTGCCATTTCCAGTATCCGCAACTGCAGCTGGTCTGCATCAGATAACGCTTCAGTCCCGGCATCGAGGATAAGCAGCAGGTCAGCATCCCTTATCGCCTGCTCTGCAAGGGCAATCCCGGCCAGTTCGACCGGGTCATCGGAGTCCCGTATACCGGCGGTATCGACAAATTCGATCATCAATCCGTCGATTGAAACCGTTTCCCGCAGGAGATCACGGGTAGTGCCGGCAATATCGGTGACAATGGCCCGCTCCTGACCGGCCAGGGCATTCAATAACGTGGACTTGCCCACATTAGCGGGGCCCGCAATGACCGCCCGGATGCCATCACGCAACAAATTGCCCTGGGTGGCGGACTCCAGCAACTGGGCGATGTTTTTTTGTAACGACGCCAGCCATTCGGTAACGCGGTGGTCTTTTAGAAAATCGATCTCCTCATCGGGGAAATCAAGGGCTGCTTCAATGTAAACCCGCAAATTCATCATCTGCTGAGCAAGGGCATCAACCTGGGTCGAAAATTCGCCCTGCAAAACCCGCTGTGCACTCAACGCTGCCTGTTCACTGGAAGCATCAATTAGATCGGCTATCGCTTCTGCCTGAACCAGATCGAGCCGGTCATTAAGAAATGCTCGCTGACTAAACTCGCCAGGCCGGGCCATCCGGGCGCCCACCCGGGTCGCGGAATCAATAAGCAGGTCAACCACCACTGGACCGCCGTGGCATTGAAGCTCTACGACCTCTTCACCGGTAAAGGAGTTGGGTGCCGGGAAATACAGCAATAAACCGCTATCAACCGCGTCACCGCTGCTATTCTTAAACTGTCTTAACACCGCCTGCCGAGGCGCCGGTAGAGGCCCGGCTATCGTCGTGGCTATGGTCGCCGCTTTGGGACCGGAGAGTCGAATCACCGCCACCCCGCCGCGACCAGGTGGAGTTGCGCGGGCTACGATGGTGTCTATCGCCATGATCCGCCTCCGTTAAAAGCCCCTTGTCAGGCGAACGCCTGACTAATCAGGAAGCCGTGTATTGACGGGTTATGTACCATTGCTGGAGGATCGACAGAATGTTGTTAACCACCCAGTAAAGCACCAGACCGGCGGGGAAGGTGAGGAAGAAGAAGGTGAAAACAATCGGCATCGCCATCATCACTTTCTGTTGTATCGGGTCAAGCTGGGTCGGGTTCATGCGCTGTTGAACCAGCATACTCACCCCCATAATAATCGGTAACACATAGTAAGGATCCGCCTGAGAAAGATCGGTGAGCCAGAGGACAAAGCCGGCCTGGCGCAATTCCACACTTTCAAGCAGTACCCAGTAAAGGGCGATAAATACTGGAATCTGAATAAGGATCGGTAAGCAGCCCCCCAGCGGATTGATTTTTTCCGTGCGGTAGAGCTCCATCATTTTCTGGTTTAACACGGTCTTGTCATCGGCATAAGCTTCACGCAGGGCGACCATTTTTGGCTGGACACCTTTCATTTTTGCCATTGACCGATAGCCAACCGTTGAGAGCGGGTAAAAAATCGCTTTCAGAATGACGGTAACGCCAATAATGGCCCAGCCCCAGTTGCCGAAAAGCCCGTGTAACCATTTAAGCACCCAGAACACCGGCTGCGCGAGAAACGTCAACATGCCGAAGTCGGTAGCAAGCTCTAAACCCTGAGAAATCGCGGTTAGGCGGTGCTGCTCTTTTGGACCCAGGTATAAGGTTACTGCGTCAGATAATTCCTGGCCTGTCTGAACTGTATGACCGGGACTCAGGGTACCGACAGCATACCGCTGGGCCTCGAGAGCCCTGGTGTAGAAACGTTCCGTCTGTTCAGGGACAAGGGCTGTAACGAAATAGTGTTCCAGCATCGCCACCCAGCCATTGTCCGTGGGCAGGGCCATGGGCTGTTCATCGATGTCGTCGTAGCTGACCTTGTTGTATTTCTCGTCAGCCGTGTAGTAAGCCGAACCCTCGTAGGAGGCCGGAGCAAAAAATGACCGTTCGGCGCCACTGCCCGGAGATCGAACCAGCTGATTGTAAAAACGACCCTGCCAGGCGCGTTCTGACTGATTGGATAAGGTGGTTTCTATTTTTACCTGATAGCTGCCGCGTTTAAATCCTAGTCGTCTCACCGCAGTAAGCCCATTTTTTAGCCTGGCTGTGGCAACTATTTCCAGCTGGTTTTTTCCGTCAGTCAGCTGGTAATCATCGGATGCAATGGTAAACAGAGTGTTGTGATTAGGGGCCTCCAAACTCTCGGGGCTAGCGACCATCCCAGACTGGACGTAATACTGTCGTGCCGCACTGTCATCCAGAATAACCGTAAACTCTTCAGGGTTTTCCTGAGTCACCGGATAATTTTTTAACCATGCTCGACGAGGTACTGCACCTCGGCTATCGATTTCTACAATAAGGGTGTCGGTTTCCACCCGGACCAACCGGGAAGCCTGTTGATTTGACGTGCCGTAACTGTCTGCAGTGGGAAGCTCTGCCGGCGTTGCCACGGTTTGACGGCCAGGCATCGAATCAGCGTCTTCCTCGATGTCAACTGGAGCGGGAATATCCGGATTAGCAGCAGCCTGTGCCATCGGTTCGGGCTGATTTTCCTGCTGCCAGGATTCCCATATTTGCAGCAGAAGAAAAGCCAGAATAACAAAAAGGACGAGGCGAACAGTTTCCATATTCATCCGAAAGGTAGAGGTGACCGGTTAGTGGGTTTTATCGGGAATCGGATCGATTCCGCCTGCGGACCAGGGATTGCATCTTATTATTCGCAGAAAGGTTAACCAGATGGCCCGGGGTGCTGAGAATTCCTGCAAACACTGAAGACAATAGTCGGAACAACTGGGACTATACCGACAACTACTCCCCAGCAATGGACTAAGGAAATACCGGTAACCACGCACCAGATAGCTCAGCAGGTGATTAACCATCGCCAAGCCTTTGCCAGAGCTTACCCAGCGCATCATTTACCTGGTCGGACTGAAATGACTTTATGTCTCGGCGCACTAGCAACACCAGGTCAACGCCGGGAAGCTTTAATCGATTGCGTCTAAAGCTTTCGCGGGCCTGGCGTCGAATCCGGTTTCGACCCACGGAAAGGCGCACATTTTTTTTGCTAATCACAAAACCTAACCGGGGGTAACCCAGCTGATTTTCTCGGAAGAGCAGGGTAAATGGCGGGATTATTAAGCGAACAGGCTGTTCAAAAACCCGATCAAATTGATGTCGCTCTACAAGTCGGTAGCATCGGTTAAAAGATTCGCTATCCGTATCGCCCTTTGACAACCCAGCGGTCAGTGTTAAACCGCGTTACGGGATTAGCCGTTTGCGACCTTTGGCTCTGCGAGCATTGATAACTTTGCGGCCCCCGAGAGTGCGCATGCGTGCCCGGAACCCATGGGTTCTAGCCCGTTTAATCTGGCTTGGTTGAAATGTACGTTTCATTGGAATCCAACTGGTATTGGCCTGGCAAATAGCCGGGGCGAAAAAAATGGAACGCAAGGCTACCCGAGGCAACCCCGCCAGTCAACATTTTCGCGGTAAATCCTGGTTGAAATGGAGCCTTAACCTTGTATACACACCATCACGGTTACGGTTAAATTACCGGGGATAACGAACGGGTTCGTTTAACCATTTTTGTACGGATAGAATTAGCCCTGTTAGTTCGCTAACAAAGCGCCCGTTCAAACCCCAGATTTATTCGCTACCGTATGAGCACTGACGATTTGTGGAATTCCTGCTTACTTGAACTACAACAACGTCTTGGGTCTCAGGAATTCAACACCTGGATCAGACCGTTACAAAACGTAGAAGCGGACGAAGGTAACGTCACCCTGCTGGCGCCAAATCGGTTTGTTCTTGATTGGGTTAACGATAAGTACTACCACGACATTGAAGCCGTGCTTGCCAACCTGTCAGGCCAACAAACCAAACTCACCATCAAACTGGGGTCAAGCCGGGGCAAGCCCGCGTCCAGAAGCCCCCTGAAAAAAACGGCAATTAAACGTCTGGCTGCGAAAAAAGACGACATCAAATTCAATGATGTCAGCCATAAACTCGATGAAAACCTCTCCTTCGATAATTTTATTGAGGGGAAATCCAACCAACTGTGTCGAGCTGCGGCATTGCAGATAAGTAACGGCGACGAGACCGTCTATAACCCGTTGCTTATTTATGGAGGGGTAGGGCTTGGAAAAACCCACATCATGCACGCCTGTGGATTACGCATAAAGCAGCGGCAACCCGATCGGAAAGTCATTTATTTACACGCTGAACGCTTCGTAGCGGATATGGTTTCGTCCCTGCAGCACAATCGGATGGACCGATTTAAAAATTATTATCGTTCCGCCGATGTACTGCTGATAGACGATATTCAGTTTTTCGCCGGCAAAGAACGGTCACAGGAAGAGTTTTTTCATATTTTCAATAGCTTGCTGGACGGCAGAAACCAGGTGATTCTGACCTGTGACCGGTATCCGAAAGACATCAAAGGGCTGGAAGACCGACTGATTTCTCGATTCGGCTGGGGCCTGAGTGTAGCGGTGGAGCCACCGGAGCTGGAAACACGAATCGCTATCGTTAACAGTAAATCGATCCTGTCAGGGCAAAACCTGCCCGACGACGTTGCCTTTTATATCGCTAAAAACATTCACTCCAATGTGAGGGAGCTCGAAGGGGCTCTACGGCGAGTAGAGGCTTACGCAAACTTCACTAACAACCCTATCTCTCTGGAACTTACCCGAGAAGCGCTCAAAGATATCCTGGCAGCTCAGAGCAGGACCATCACTGTCGAAAGCATCCAGAAAGTTGTCGCTGAATATTTCAGGATAAAAATCTCCGACCTTCACTCGAAAAGCCGTAAACGAGTCATCACTCGTCCCCGGCAAATAGCCATGTGTCTGTCGAAGGAACTAACCAGTTGTAGCTTGCCAGAAATAGGATCAGCGTTTGGGGGTCGCGACCATACCACCGTCATCCATGCCTGCGAGCGGGTCAACGATCTTAAAAATAGTGACGCTAACCTCGCCGAAGATTATCAACTACTGGTGAGGACACTTTCTGCTTAATGACCGCCTGTGCATAAGATAACCGGAACCTGTGGATAACCTGATGAACGATGAAAAACCCCCCTGGTTATCCAGAATCATACCCGGATATACACAGATTGACTGCTCATGAAATCGAAGTATGTTTTTGTTTTAAATGAATAAATTTAGTTATCCCCATAAACCGACGCCTAATAGTAATAATAGGTTTTTTATAAACTTAAAGTATTA